>ERZ825896.162-NODE-162-length-87270-cov-13.359032_pt1 | contig 87270 bp, 70 predicted proteins | sample MGYA00519858_ERZ825896 | MGnify/ENA primary metagenome ERZ825896 (study PRJEB31778, sample SAMEA3449214) | human gut metagenome | biome: human gut; feature: human-associated habitat; material: faeces | place: United Kingdom | collected 2010/2012 ... | reverse complement strand
CGGAACTCAACCTGAATCCCGTATTTTCCATTTACACAAAATATTTTATAGTGCCGGATAATCTTTAGAATTCCCCCAATTCCTGCATCATCGCCGGACGACGTTTATACAAGACCCTGAATTCTTCCACCAATTGTTTCACGACCTCCTTCCCACCATTCAATTTCCGCATACCCCGCAGCACCCGGGCTATATATTCATAATGGTTCCGCCCCAGATTTTTCTCCGCATACGTACGAAGATCATCTGTAAATAAAGGAAGAATTTGGGAGGAATGAGTAGCATTCAGATGAGAGGCATACTGCAAAAGAGCATCCAAACGCCTGTATTCCAAGGCGGACAGATAACCAAATAATTTATCATAATCCTTTTCTTCTATATAAATCTCTGCTTTATTATTTCCAGTCCCCCAGTAATCATAGAAAGTGGTTTCCTGCATCAATGCGTTTAAGTACTCTTTCCAATCCATGGAAGGCACCAATGATTTGAGTTTATGATAATAACCCAGGCTTCCATCCGTATGAATAAATAGCAATCGACACATCTCAATAATTTTGGCGACATCATGCATTTCCTCATAAATGGAAAGTAATTGTTCCTGCCATTCTCCTACTATACCAAGCTCTCCCGCTCTTTCAGCTATCACTATCCCTTCATTCAGCATACCGATAGCCTTCTCATAACATTTCCCTTCCAATAGCTTTGCAATTTCCTGCCGCCTTATTTCAGGCAAATAAAGAAATTCAGATATCGTAGTTTCAACTTCGGCAGTCTTACCCAATTCCTTTAATATTTCTATTTTCCGAACCACCAGCTTATAGAGGTCCCAATGTTCCTTCTTCTCCATTATAAGCTGGTTTACAGTTGCCAACGCCTCCTCTTTAGATTGCACTGAAAGCATAATTTGTTGTATCAAATCATCCATATCAAAAATATCATACTCACGATATGTTGCCATTTTACCTATTTGGATAATTTCGCTCAATATATTCTCCTTCAATGCCTGTGACGTATCCGAATGTTGAACTACCTTAAGCAATAAATCCCCGGCGTCTTCACAACTAATTCCAAAATCAATATAACCATCATTATACAGAAAATCTTCTTCAATATAATGACCTCCTATAGAATGAAGTATCTGAAGAGCAATTGTCGCCGCCTCTTCTAAAGCCTGCCGTTGAAACAACAAAGTTGCTTTAGTCAAATATTTCTCTATTTTATCAGATAACTCATCCCAATCAATCTCTGGTTCATAATATCTTCCCCTCTTGAAGTTTTTTCTATATGAAGAATTAAAGCAACTCTCTATTTCACTTCGATAATCCACCTTTTTCGCCGGTTTCTTAGGCAAAAAAGCCTCCATCAAAGCTGACTTAAAATCAGAATGTGAAGAAGCATATTGCAAAACAAAACCGGATAACTTATCCGATTCTACAAACCGAAGGACCTGCTCTACTTCTTTATCCTTCACAATTTCGGATACACTCTGTCCCAGTATATTCATTCGAGCATCCACTTCTTTAGCAGACAAAAAACAGCCGGTTTTGCTTCTATTATCACGAATTGCCAGAAGCGTAGCCACCACATGCTTACAAATATTTCCATCGTAAGGACAATCACATTCCCACTCAGCAATTTCATCCCCTGCCAGCGATACGGTTACCTCATAGTGCTCCGTTCCACAGACTGTTGCAAACCATTCCCCCGGAGACTCTTCTTCAATTCCCAGCACAGCACCAGAGTCGTAATAATCTTCACCGCGCGCCAGAATCTTAGGAAGAACATAGCGTTCAAAGTTAGATATTGTTACCATAAAATACAGATTTTATTTTTGTTATTCATTGTATTAAAATCAGCCCGTCTCTTATAATCCAATTATATACCCCTCTTGCTCCCTTCCCATATCTATGAATCATCTGCAACCAAGTATGCAAATCTGTTGATTGAGGATAACGGGACACAAAAAGAACTTTCAAGTCCTCAAATAAGTATTTCCGCCCACGAATCCGTTGAAAATTCGCTCCATTTTCCATCCCTACCACAACCACATCATCGGGAATTCGGAAGTGCTCATAATCTTCTATAAAAACAGAAGTTCCTTCCGTTGGATAAATTACAAAAGACTCTTCACGAATTCTTCTATGGAACGAAAAGCACTCATAGCCAATCTTGCATTTTATTTCTCGTAAAAATAGGCTATATCCTCCAAATCCACAATATTCTAAAGAACTTTTGTTCCCAAAACTCACCTTTCCGACTATCTGGTTCTCACAAGTTGTACTGATCACATTTGTATTACAGAACACTTGTCTAATTGCAAAAATCGAATTTTCTTCGTAAACACATGATTATTAATTTAATATATTTGTTATCTTTGTATTGAGTAAAAATACTTAGTGCACTGAGTGAAATGTAACCCTATGTATAAAAGATCAGAATATCAAGTAATTATGAATCGGCTTAAAGAACAGCGAAAGTTCATTCAAGTCGTAATGGGTACTCGTCAGATAGGCAAACCAACGGTTATCAAGCAGGTGTTAAAGGATTCAGATATGAAGAAACAAATTACTACGTATTTCATAGGAATATTAGCATTAGCCATGCTATGTAGCGGATGTAGCACCAATCGTATGGCGGCAGGTGACCCGGGCGCGGTGTTGGCCGGAGCATCCATCGGAGGAAATGTGGGAGGCGCCATCGGAGGCCTCATTGGCGAAAGCAACAGAGGATGGAGAGGTGGCTACCGGGGTTCCGCCATTGGTACCATCGTCGGAACCATCGCCGGAGCAGCCATCGCAAATGCCGCTACCGCCCCCAAGCAGACAGAAGAATATAGCTACCGGGTAGAAAGGACTCAACCTTCCAGACCCCAACCCCAATATTCATCAGCTATCGAGAATCTGAGAATACATAACATACGTTTCATTGACGCCAATCGCGACCACACAATCAACTCAGGCGAAAATTGTAAAGTGATCTTCGAAATCATAAACGAAGGAAACAGAACAGCTTTCAACGTAGTACCGGTAGTGGCCGAAATCACGGGTATGAAGCGTATCTATATTTCACCCTCGGTCATGATAGAGCAGATTAAGCCTCATGAAGGTGTGAAATATACCGCCAGCATCAATGCCGGAGAACGGATAAAGACGGGAGAAGTCATCATACGCGTTGCCGTAGCCGATGAAAACGGACAGGAGTACGACTGGCAAGAGTTCTCATTGCCTACCCAACGATAAGCATCTTTATTTTAAACGATTACATTATGGCCGACAATTATTTAGAAAAACAATATGAAGCATACCAAGCCCGGAAAGCCGCTTGGGAAAAAGAACGTAAATACGGAAAGAAGCCCTCGCCTATGAAGCGTCCGAAAACTTTGGAAAAATCAAAAGAGGGTGAAGAAACACCCCCTGTTAGTACCAATTTGGAAAATACTATTTGAATGCCGGAGCCGGCAAATGCATACCTGCCATCGTCAAACCATTGTCTTTGGCATATTGAAGGAAATACTTACGTGATTTCACCGCCTTCTCCCTATCCATATCATACGTAGCGCAGATTTCGGGATGCTCTAACTGAAGAGCGGCTCCATGGATAAGATCGGCAATCACCAACAATTTGTTCGCCTGGAACACGGTATGCCCGGGAGTATGTCCCTCAGCATTCATCGCAACGACATTACCCGGCAATGTTTCTCCAAACTCAAACAAATGCAAACGGTCTTTATAAGCATTCATCGTTTTCAACACTTGCGTATTCCTGTCGGCAGGCATCTTGAGCCAGGCATCATATTCCACTTTCGATGCATACACTTCAGCATCAGGAAACACAACACTATCCCCTTTCATCATTCCACCGATGTGATCGCCATGGAAATGGGTAAGATACAAATATTTAATATCGGAAGGGGTAACTCCCAAAGAAGCCAAACCCGATAACAGACGGCTATCCGGTGCTCCCATGCCCGTATCGAACAGGATTCGGATTCCACCCGTTTCCACCAGAAAAGCACTCATGGACGAAGGTATTCCGCCTTGTAGTTTCAAACTCTCTATTAGACTATCGTCAGCATCCGCGAAAAGCGTTCTTTCCATCAAGCGCTCTTTCGCATTATCCTGTATCCAGGTAACTTTCACTTCATCCAGTTGCAATGTCTTCAGGCCATCGCACACCCCATTTACACTATCCATACTTACATCCTCATTTACTTGCTTTTTTGTGCCTCCGCCACAAGCTGATAACACGAATATTGCAGATGTAACAACCAGATACTTCCACGTTTTGTTTCTCATTAGCTTATAAATTTAGTTCATAAATAATAGACTACTCCATAATCAGGCCGATTCCGCGCAAGGATGCGTAAACCAGAAACGACTCCCGACTCCTACTTCCGATTCGGCGCCAATCGTGCCACCAAGGTGCTCCACGATACTCCGGCAGATGGACAACCCTAAGCCGGTGCCCTTGGAGAATGTGTTCAGTTTCACAAATCGGTCGAAAACCTGCCCCACCGCATCCGGTGCGATGCCGATACCCGTATCCGTAACCGAGAACTCTATTTCATTGGCACCCTCTTTAAAATGGTACTCCAGAGTGATCTGCCCCTTACTGGTGAATTTCAGAGCATTATTTATAAAGTTGGTGATAACCTGCATCAGACGTTTCTTATCCGTATAGATACGATAATCGGGCAGACCGGAAGCCAGCACAACCGGTACAGGCTTATCTTCCTTGATTTCATAACCACGCAATATATCTTCACAGAAGTCCCTGATATTCAAATATCCCATGTTGAAATCGAGTGTTCCCGCCTCTATCTTGGATAAATCCAGAATGTCGGATATCAATTGTAAGAGCAATTCCGTGTTCTCTTGCATGATTTCAATATAGCCTTGACGCTCTTCTTTATCTTCCTCCTCAACAAGCATACTTGCGAAACCAACTATGGAATTCAACGGAGTACGAATCTCATGACTCATGTTAGCCAGAAAGGCGGACTTCAAGCGATCCAGATTTTCGGCCTTATCCTTGGCTATTATCAATTCTTCTTCTATCTTTTTCTGATGATCGATATCGACGCTAGTAATGACATGTGCCATCTGACCGTCTATCCAGGGAAATGCCGCACTGAATACACGAAACCAACATTGATCGAACGGGCGTTGGTAGTCCCAGGAATAAACTTTAGTAGGTAGACCGTTTTCGTCGATCAGATGTCTTTTAGGACAAAACTCACATTCGCCCGTTTTATCGGTATAAAGGGCCTGCCAGCACTTCTTTCCTTCAAAATGCTTAATGCCACCATACGGAGCCGCCATAGACGCATTGGCATACAACATATCATGAGAATCAAAAGAGTTCACATAAATGTCGACTCCCATATTGTTCATGATGCTACCCAGCGTATTGCTTGCCCGCACTTCCCGTTCTTTATACTCACGAACGGCCACTTCTTTAGAAAGCGCCCCCAGCAGAAGATAAATGGCTTGCAATTCCTCATCCGTGAAAGGAGTTGTGTCCTCCCTATCAGCAAATCCAACAAACCCGATAATCTTTCCTTCACTATCTTCAAATTGACGGACCAGCAAGGAATCTGTTTTATGAAAATCAAGAACGTCAATGTCAACTAAGGAATTGTCATCGTTTCTACTGGCATAAAAAGGACGGTTCTTGACCTTCATACGATCGGAATGTATTTTGGTCATTTCACTCATCTCAAAGCGACGCTTCAGAGAATGGTCTTCATTTCCAACCGTTTCTTTCAGGAAGAAATAACGAAAACCATCGGTCTGATAGACAAATCCTTTTTTAAACTTATAGAAAGTACAAATATCCGTCAATGATTCCGTGATTTTCTTTTCAATGGATTCACATCCATTTAAACGCTCTAAGAAATGAAGGAGAAATACACTTAAACTCTTGTTCTTTTCGATCATATTACTTTTTACACCTTAGGGTTAGAGACACTTAAAACAAAAATAAAATACATGTTCGAGTATCTTCAAGGCGCTAATATACAAACTTTTAAAAGAATAAAAAAGATTTTCTATGTACTTAACTATCACCTTTTTTCTTCTTTTCGAACAAAACAAGAAGCATAAAAGCTAATTTATTTTACAAGTTCATTTATTAAGAAATACAACTTTAATCCGTTGGCGGAATTAATTCATTACGGAAAAATAATGAGCTAAATGATAAGTTAGCGGGCTGATTTTTAAGCCTGAAAGGCTTGCATTATATAGCGTAGGGCATCGCCCTACGTAATATACATCCCCATTTCTGAGCCCTGAAAGGGCGAGATAAAGCGTGTATGCTTGATTGCGCCCTTTCAGGGCTTAAATAGAGAGATACATAATCACGTAGGGCGTTGCCCTACGCTATGTAATATCAGGCTTTCAGCCTTATAAAATCCGCGTTTGTCAGCTTTGTCCGTGTAGTCCGCGTACCTATTTTATTCATAACCCTAACCGAAAGAAAGAAATCAATTCTGCCAATGGATAAAGAGACTAAATCCACGTCAATCCCATATCAACGCTGTATCAAGTCCGTACCATCTCCGTGTCTATAGAAACAGATTTGGTACGGAGTTGGTATGGACTTGACACGGAGTTGGTACGGACTTGGCTATATCCGGATAAGGATGAAACGAAAAAAATGTCATGCACTTCCCTTTTGGCTATTTGGCATTATGGCAATATGACAATTTCTCTAACAAGGGAAAGTCATACTTACAATACACAATGCAAATTATGTGTTTTATTTCAATTTAAAACACAAAAGCCTGTATTTTATTTCAATTTAAAACACAGCTCCAATAAACAGATATTTTGCAAGTCACAAAAACCCGCATTATTATACCAATTTGAAATTAAATTAATACTTTTGCCAAACATTTTGATAGTAATAACAGGTATTACCACAGAATAAAGTAAACTTAAAAAGATGAAAGAAAAACTTTTTAACAACGAAACAAAGAGAAAAGCCGGACAACAGGGAAGGGAAGAAAGCCAACATCCTGTATATCAACGACAGCCCAAGCAGTTGGGCTTGTATGATGCAGAGAACGAGCATGACGCTTGTGGTGTCGGTATGTTAGTGAACATCCACGGAGGCAAGTCACACGAACTGGTGGAGTCTGCATTGAAGGTGTTGGAGAACATGCGTCACCGGGGCGCCGAAGGTGCGGATAACAAAACCGGAGACGGTGCCGGCATCCTGCTGCAAATCCCGCATGAGTTTATTCTTTTGCAGGGTATTCCTGTTCCCGAGAAAGGGAAATACGGTACAGGTCTTCTCTTTCTACCGAAAGATGAGAAAGACCAAGGTGCTATCTTAAGTATCATCATCGAAGAGATTGAAAAAGAAGGATTGACATTGATGCACCTGCGCAATGTGCCCACCTGTCCAGAAATCTTAGGAGAATCGGCACTTGCTAACGAACCGGATATCAAACAAATTTTCATCACCGGATTTACGGAAAGCGAGACAGCCGACCGTAAACTCTATCTCATAAGAAAAAGAATAGAAAACAAAGTACGCAAATCGGATATTGCCACGCGCGAAGATTTCTACGTTGTCTCCCTATCCACGAAGAACATCATCTATAAAGGTATGCTCTCTTCACTGCAACTGCGAGGCTACTTCCCCGATCTGACAAACCCCTATTTCACCAGCGGCATAGCACTGGTGCACTCCCGCTTCAGCACCAACACCTTCCCTACCTGGGGACTGGCACAACCGTTCCGCCTCCTGGCTCACAACGGCGAAATCAACACCATCCGCGGCAACCGGGGTTGGATGGAAGCCCGTGAAAGTGTGCTCTCCTCTCCCATCCTGGGCGACATCAGGGAGATGCGCCCCATCATTCAGCCGGGAATGAGCGACAGTGCCTCACTGGACAATGTTCTGGAATTCCTCGTTATGTCAGGCCTCAGCCTGCCGCACGCCATGGCCATGCTGGTGCCGGAATCTTTCAATGAAAAGAACCCTATCAGCGAAGATCTGAAAGCATTCTATGAATACCACTCCATCCTGATGGAACCCTGGGATGGCCCTGCCGCCTTGCTGTTCAGCGACGGACGTTTTGCAGGCGGTATGCTCGACCGTAACGGATTGCGTCCTGCACGCTATCTGATTACGCACAACGACATGATGGTAGTGGCCAGCGAAGTAGGCGTGATGGATTTCGAACCGGGAGACATCAAAGAAAAGGGACGCCTGCAACCGGGTAAAATACTACTGGTAGATACCGAAAAAGGCGAAATCTACTACGACGGAGAATTGAAAAAACAGTTGGCCGAAGCCAAGCCTTACCGCAGTTGGCTGGCAACGAACCGCATCGAACTGGATGAGCTGAAAAGCGGGCGCAAAGTCCCCCATAGCGTAGAGAATTACGAGAGGATGCTGCGCACCTTCGGTTATTCCAAGGAAGATGTAGAGCGGCTCATCGTCCCGATGTGTACCACGGGTGCCGAGCCTATCCACTCAATGGGGAATGATACGCCGCTTGCCGTGCTTTCGGATAAGCCGCAACTACTGTACAATTACTTCCGACAACAGTTTGCACAAGTCACCAATCCGCCTATCGACCCGATACGCGAGGAACTGGTAATGTCACTGACGGAATATATCGGCGCCGTGGGCATGAACATCCTGACACCCAGCGAAAGCCATTGTAAGATGGTGCGCCTCAACCATCCCATCCTAAGCAATGCACAACTGGATATTCTTTGCAACATCCGCTACAAAGGTTTCAAAACAGTGAAACTACCCTTGTTGTTTGAAGTAGCAAAGGGTCGTGCCGGATTGCAGGAAGCACTCACAGCACTTTGCAAGCAAGCGGAAGAGTCCGTCAGCGAAGGGGTGAACTACATTGTATTGAGCGACCGTGATGTGGATGCCACTCATGCGGCTATCCCCTCCCTACTGGCAGTAAGCGCAGTACACCACCATCTGATTTCGGTAGGAAAACGTGTACAGACGGCATTGGTAGTGGAAAGCGGTGAAATACGCGAGGTGATGCACGCAGCCCTGTTACTGGGATTTGGTGCCAGCGCCCTGAACCCTTACATGGCATTCGCCGTGATCGACAAGCTGGTGGCGAAGAAAGAAATCCAGTTGGATTATGCCACAGCCGAAAAGAAATATATCAAATCCATCTGCAAGGGATTGTTCAAGATCATGAGTAAGATGGGTATCAGTACCATCCGCTCGTATCGGGGAGCGAAAATATTCGAAGCCGTAGGTTTGAGTGAAGAGCTCAGCAATGCTTATTTCGGCGGGTTAAGATCCACAATAGGCGGTATCCGGCTGGATGAAGTGGCACGCGATGCAATCGCATTCCACGATGCAGGTTTTGCCGCACAGGTAGACGGATTACTCCCCAACAACGGTTTGTACGCTTTCCGTAAAGACGGAGAAAAACATGCCTGGAACCCGGAAACCATTTCTACCTTGCAACTTGCCACACGCCTGGGCAGCTATAAGAAGTTCAAAGAATTCACCAGTCTGGTAGACAGAAAAGAAGCGCCTATCTTCCTGCGCGACTTTCTGGATTTCCGCCGTACCCCCATTTCTATAGATAAGGTTGAACCGATAGAAAACATAATGCACCGCTTTGTGACGGGTGCCATGAGTTACGGGTCTATCAGCAAAGAAGCGCATGAGGCAATGGCCATTGCCATGAACCGGATTCACGGACGCAGCAACACAGGTGAGGGAGGCGAAGACAGCGCACGCTTTACTCCCCGCGAAGACGGAACCAGTCTGCGTAGTGCCATCAAGCAGGTAGCTTCGGGACGTTTCGGCGTAACAACGGAGTATCTGGTGAATGCCGATGAAATACAAATCAAAGTGGCACAAGGGGCCAAACCGGGTGAAGGCGGTCAGTTGCCGGGCTTTAAAGTAGACCAGGTGATTGCGAAAACACGTCATTCCATTCCCGGCATTTCATTGATTTCTCCCCCGCCCCATCACGACATTTATTCCATCGAAGACCTGGCACAGTTGATCTTCGACCTGAAGAATGTAAATCCTCATGCCAAGATCAGTGTGAAACTGGTAGCCGAAAGCGGTGTAGGAACCATTGCCGCCGGAGTGGCCAAAGCAAAAGCAGACCTTATCGTCATCTCCGGTGCGGAAGGTGGTACGGGCGCCTCTCCTGCCTCCAGTATCCGCTATGCCGGTATCTCTCCTGAACTGGGACTAAGCGAGACGCAACAAACTCTTGTACTGAACGGTCTGCGCGGGCAAGTGATGTTGCAGGTGGACGGGCAACTGAAAACCGGTCGTGACATCGTACTGATGGCGATGCTGGGTGCCGAAGAGTTCGGTTTTGCAACCAGCGCTTTGATTGTACTGGGCTGCGTCATGATGCGCAAATGCCATCAGAACACCTGCCCTGTGGGTGTGGCAACGCAAAACGAGGAACTTCGCCGGCGCTTCCACGGACGCAGCGAATACCTGGTGAACTTCTTCACTTTCCTGGCGCAGGAAGTGCGGGAGTATCTCGCCGAAATCGGTGTGGAACGTCTGGATGACATTATAGGACGCACGGATCTTATTATCCGCAAGTCAGAAAACGAATCGCCCAAGCAATCCCTGATTAGTTTCGACAAAATACTGGCACGCATCGATAATGGTGCAGCCATCCGCCACACCATCGACCAGCAACACGGCATCGACCACGTAAAAGACGTTGAAATGCTGCATGCCGCTGCCGAAGCTCTGGAAAACCAGAAAGAAATCTCACTGGAATATACGATTGCCAATACGGATCGTGCTTGCGGAGCCATGCTTTCGGGCACCATTGCCGCGAAGTACGGTGAAGCGGGACTGCCGGAACATACGTTGAACGTAAAGTTCAAAGGTTCTGCAGGGCAAAGTTTCGGTGCCTTCCTTGTACCGGGTGTTAACTTCAAGCTGGAAGGTGAAGCGAACGATTACCTCGGCAAAGGCCTTTCGGGTGGACGGATTGCCGTATTGCCTCCGGTACGCTCTAACTTCCAGGCCGAGAAGAATACGATTGCAGGAAACACCTTGCTCTATGGTGCAACCAGCGGTGAAGTTTACATCAATGGGCGCGTAGGCGAACGTTTTGCTGTCCGCAATTCCGGTGCCATTGCCGTAGTGGAGGGTGTAGGCGATCATTGTTGCGAGTACATGACGGGCGGTCGTGTGGTAGTCCTCGGTTCAACAGGGCGCAACTTCGCAGCCGGTATGTCGGGCGGTGTAGCTTATGTATGGAATAAGGATGGAAACTTCGATTATTTCTGTAACATGGAAATGGTGGAACTAAGCCTCATCGAAGAAGCCTCCTATCGTAAGGAGTTGCACGAACTTATCCGTCAGCACTACCTCTATACAGGCTCCAACCTGGCACGCACTATGCTTGATGACTGGAACCGATATGTGGATGAGTTTATCCAGATAGTCCCCATCGAGTACAAGAAGGTACTGCAAGAAGAGCAAATGCGGAAACTGCAACAGAAGATTGCAGAGATGCAGAGAGATTATTAAGAGATTTATGATTTCAGATTTATGATTTTATGACTTGCCGGACGGTATCATAAGGGCATGCCATAGCGTAAGCCTAAGCAGAGATCATAAACCTGAAATCATAAATCTAAAAATAAATTACAAATCATAAATCTAAAAATGGCAGATCCAAAAGCATTCTTAAACATACCACGGCAGGAAGCGGGATACCGTCCTGTCCACGAACGCATCACCGACTTCAGTCAGGTGGAGCAAACTTTAAACAGTCACGAACGTAAACTCCAGGCATCACGTTGCATGGATTGCGGTGTACCCTTCTGTCACTGGGCATGCCCGTTGGGCAATAAGCAACCCGAATTTCAGGACGCACTTTATAAAGGTAAATGGCGCGAAGCATACGAAGTGCTCGCCGCCACAAACGACTTCCCCGAATTTACCGGACGCATCTGTCCGGCACTTTGCGAAAAGTCATGTGTACTGAAGCTTTCGTGTGATGCACCTGTCACCATTCGTGAAAACGAGGCGGCTATTGCCGAAGCGGCTTTTCGTGAAGGGTATATCATGCCCATTCAGCCCCAACGTAATGGAAAGCGGGTTGCCATCATCGGCGCAGGTCCTGCGGGACTCTCCGCTGCCTGCCGGCTGAATGCTAAAGGCTATGAAGTGACTCTTTTTGACAGCAAACCCATGCCCGGCGGATTACTGCGCTATGGTATTCCTAATTTTAAACTCGATAAGGCAGTAATCGACCGCCGGATGGGAGTGCTTGAAGCCGAAGGCATCAAGTTCGAAATGGGCGTAACGGTAGATGTACAGAAACTCCCCGCGGGCTTTGATGCCTACTGCATCTGCACCGGGACGCCACAGGCACGCGACCTCAATATCCCCGGACGCGAACTGAAAGGTATTTATCTTGCCCTCGAAATGCTGTCCCAGCAAAATCATATCCTCGATGGAGAAACGTTCCCGAAAGAACGTCTGGTAAATGCCAAGGGCAAACGGGTTCTCGTCATCGGCGGCGGTGATACAGGATCGGATTGTATCGGTACGAGCATCCGCCAGGGAGCCGTGAGTGTGACACAGATTGAAATCATGCCACAGCCTCCCGTAGGTCACAATGACGCTACTCCTTGGCCACAATGGCCCATTGTGCTGAAGACGACTTCAAGTCACGAAGAAGGTTGCACGCGCCGCTGGTCGCTGGCATCCAATCAGTTTATTGGCAAGAATGGAAAAGTCTGCGGTGTAGAGGTGGAAGAAGTGGAATGGATTCCGGCTCAGGATGGAGGACGCCCTACCATGAAACCTACCGGAAAAAAGGAAGTGATAGACGCCGATATGGTACTTCTGGCCATGGGCTTCATGAAACCGGAACAACCGGAATTTCCGGAAAATGTGTTCGTAGCAGGTGATGCGGCACGCGGTGCCAGCCTTGTGGTGCATGCACTGGCGGACGGACGGAGAGTGGCAGAACGGATAGACAAGTATTTGAGTAACTAACCCCTAATCACTAAGCATCATGTGTGGAATCGTAGGTATCTTCAATATCAAATCTCAATCCCAGGAATTGAGAAACAAAGCGCTTCGAATGGCGCAAAAAATCCGTCATCGCGGACCGGACTGGAGTGGTATTTATGTAGGCGGCAGTGCCATCCTGGCTCACGAACGTCTTTCTATCGTCGATCCGGAAAGTGGCGGACAACCATTGTATTCTCCGGATGGCAAGCAAATCCTTGCCGTCAACGGTGAGATCTATAATCATCGAGAAATCCGTTCCCGCTATGCCGGCAAGTATGCTTTCCGTACAGGATCGGACTGTGAAGTCATCCTCGCATTATATAAGGATAAAGGCATTCACTTCCTCGAAGAATTGAACGGTATCTTCGCCTTTGCCCTTTACGACGAGGAAGCAGACGATTATCTGATTGCCCGTGACCCTATCGGGGTAATCCCTCTTTATATCGGTCGTGACGACCAGGGACATATCTACGTCGGTAGCGAACTGAAAGCTCTCGAAGGTTTCTGTGATACCTACGAGCCTTTTCTGCCCGGACATTACTTCTGGGGACGTGAAGGAAAAATGCATCGTTGGTATCAACGCCCCTGGAGCGATTATGCCGCCGTCAAAGCCAATGACACCACCGCCCGCCGGGCTACCCAACCAGAAATCAACAGCGTAAAACTCGCCCTTGAAGCTGCCGTGCAACGCCAGTTAATGTCCGATGTTCCTTACGGTGTTCTGCTCAGTGGTGGCCTCGACTCTTCCGTCATCTCCGCCATTGCAAAGAAGTATGCCCGCAAGCGCATTGAAACCGACAACCAGAGCGAAGCCTGGTGGCCTCAACTCCACTCCTTCGCCGTCGGTCTGCGCGGTGCACCGGACTTGATTAAAGCCCGTGAAGTGGCGGAATACATCGGCACTGTTCACCATGAAATCAATTATACCATTCAGGAAGGGCTCGATGCCTTGCGTGATGTCATCTACTTTATCGAAACATACGACGTTACCACTGTTCGTGCTTCCACACCGATGTACCTGTTGGCACGTGTCATCAAGTCTATGGGCATCAAGATGGTGCTTAGTGGTGAAGGTGCTGACGAGGTTTTCGGTGGTTATCTCTACTTCCACAAAGCCCCCACACCGCAGGCTTTCCACGAAGAGACGATCCGTAAGCTCTCCAAATTGCACCTGTACGACTGTCTACGTGCCAATAAGAGCCTTTCTGCCTGGGGTGTGGAAGGTCGTGTTCCCTTCCTCGATAAAGAGTTCCTGGATGTGGCAATGAACCTCAGCCCTGCCGTCAAGATGTGTCCGGGCAAAGAAGTGGAAAAGCGCATTGTGCGCGAAGCTTTTCAGGATATGCTGCCTCAGAGTGTTGCCTGGCGGCAAAAAGAGCAATTCTCCGATGGCGTCGGTTACAATTGGATTGATACATTGAAAGCCATTACTTCTGCCGCCGTCACCGACCATCAGATGGAACATGCCGCCGAACGGTTTCCCATCAATCCGCCACAGAATAAGGAGGAATATTACTATCGTAGCATTTTCGAAGAGCACTTCCCCAGTCAGTCGGCTGCCCGAAGCGTGCCCAGTGTGCCGAGCGTGGCTTGCTCTACTGCTGAAGCACTCGCCTGGGATGCCACGTTGCAAGGGAAAAATGATCCGAGCGGACGGGCTGTGGCAGATGTGCACGAAGTACCCATTTAATTCATTACCATGCTTGGAAACAGGAATAAATAAGTATCAGCCGTGGCAGGAAGATAGCAAAATAAGTGTTATCTTTGCTGCCACGGACTTTTATAAGTATTTTAAGTATCTAAGTAATACCATTGAGTTATGGAACAGAACAGCATCAAAGGCATCCCCTACGGGCTGACCGACTATACCCGTCTCGCCCGTGAAAACTATTACTACGTGGACAAGACTCACTTTATCCCTCTGATAGAGCAGTTCGCTTCATATCTTTTTCTCATCCGCCCCCGCCGATTCGGCAAGACGCTGCTCATCAACATGCTGGCGGCCTATTATGACATCAATAACGCCGACCGCTTCGAAGAACTCTTTGGCGAACAATGGATATACGAACATCCCACTTCCCTGAGAGCGAAATTCATGATACTCAGGTTCAACTTCTCCGCCGTCAACTCCACACCCGGAAGGCTGGAGGAATCGTTCGAGAAGCACTGTACGGAGCGTTTCGTAGAGTTTGCCAACAACTACGAACACCTGTTCCAGCCCGGCTTTCGCGAGGAATTGATGAGTCGCACCTTAGCCTCCGAACGGCTGGATTATATCAATAGCACCGCCAGCCGGTTGCGCCTGCGTATCTACCTCATCATCGACGAGTACGACAACTTCACCAATACCATCCTTTCCACCTTCGGAAAGGATGCGTATCGTAAGGCCACCCACGGCGAAGGCTTCTTCCGCTACTTCTTCAACGTGCTCAAGTTCCTCACTTCCGGCAACAGCATGGCACTGGAACGTATGTTCATCACCGGTGTAAGCCCCATCACGTTGGATGACGTGACGAGTGGTTTCAATATCGGAACCAACATCACCACCTCGCCGTTGTTCAACTCTCTGGTAGGCTTCACCGAAACGGAGCTGCGCACCATGCTGGAATATTACCGCGACCAAGGCGTACTGACGATGGACGTGGAAGAAATGATTCGCGACATGAAGCCTTGGTACGACAACTACTGCTTTGCCGAGGAATGCTTGAACGAAAGTATGTACAATTCCGACATGACGCTCTACTACGTAAACAGTTGTCTGAAAGTCGGTAAAAAGCCCAAAGAAATGGTGGACACAAACATCCGCACGGACTACAATAAGTTGCGTCACCTCATCCGGATAGATCACGAACTGGGCGCCAACTTCTCCGTTATCCGCGAAATCGTGGAAAACGGACGGACATCAGGCACCATCAGTAGCGCCTTTTCCGTAGAGAAGATGGTGGACCGGAACAACTTCAAGTCATTGCTCTACTACTTCGGCCTGCTCAGCATCCGGGGCGTGGAGCGCGGACAGACAGTGCTCACCATCCCCAACAACACCGTACGCGAGCAGTTCTACACTTACCTGACGGAGGCTTACAACCAAGCTGACATCTTCAGTTTGGACTTCTCCGACCTGGCCGACCTGATGGTAGGCATGGCATACGATGCCGCTTGGCAACCCCTCTTCGCCTACATCGCCGCCGAACTGGAGAAGCAAAGCCGCATCCGCGAGTTCATTGACGGTGAAGCACACGTGAAGGGTTTTCTGCTTGCCTATCTCAACATGACGAACCTTTACCAGTTGATGCCCGAATATGAACTGGGCAAGGGCTACGCCGACTTCTACTTCCGTCCCAATCCGCAGATGCCGGATATCCGCTATGCCTATCTGATGGAGGTGAAATACCTGAAACGCGACGAGCCCGAAAGCCGCATCACCACGTTGAAGGAAGAAGCCCGGAAGCAATTACTGAAGTACGCCTCGGATGAAATAGTCATGCAGACCATCGGCGGAGCGCAACTCAAACTAATCACCATTATCTTCCGAGGTTGGGAAATTGTCGGAATGGAGGAGACAAAGATTAGTGAAAAAGTAATGGACTAAAATTAATATCAAACGCTTATATGCAGTGAAAGATTACGTGATAAGGCATGTAAGGTCGTACCATTGTGTAAACAATTTACCGCCCGACACCTATCAACAGAATACCAAAGGTTCTTATCACAGTCTCAAATATAGACAAATAACAGGCATTTCTCTGCTTTATTAAGCTTCTTGTTATTCGTTTTTAAAGAATAACAGGAACGTTTTTAAAGAATGTGCTCAACGTTTATTAAAAACGTAAAAAGCCTCTTTTAAGCCCGAATCCAATAAATATCAACAAGAAAGGCGATAATTTCCTATTGAAATTACCGCCTTTCTTATTTTTTGTCTGTTATTATCTTAGAAAACAAGTCGTATGAATTCTCTATTATCAACTACCCTGCAAAGATACGACATCCGAAAGGCGAAGTCAAGTATTCTGGCCGGTTTTTCCGACTTTTCTTTTTTTTTTATTTTTTAATTCTTCCATTTTGTTTTTGTCCGATACCATTTTTTTCTAATTTTGGGAATTAGAAATTAGGAACTTACGTTAACTTAACACACAACAAAGATGAAATATAAAACTTATCTGGTAACAGTCTTATGGGGAACCCTTTTATCCCTGACTTTACCTGGCGCAGCACAAAATAATCTTCAACATCAAAAGGACTCCTTACGCCAAGTGATCGAGCATTCCGAAGGCATCGATAAACTGAGGTCGTACAACCGATTGTACTATCTATATATGTCCGAAATTGCCGACGACCGGAAAATGGATACCTTGCTCACCGTGTTCGACCAGGCGGAAGCCGAAGCCATCAGGCAGGGAAACACAAAAATGCAGGGAATGGTATATGGAAACCTCATCATCTCCCATATAAACAGAAACGAGTACGAACAAATCATTCAGAAAGCTCCCGCCTACCTCGATTTCTATATCAAGCACGAACAATGGAGACTCTATTATCAGATACACATGCAGCTTATCACCGCCTACAATCTGAAAGGAGATTATACACACGCGGCGGAAGAAGCGCAACTGATGTTCGACCGTGCCAAGGAACGGAAGGACAAGGCGGGAATGGCGACAGCGCTCTATGCCACAGCCATCACTTACAATGTGCAGGACAGATGGAAAGAGGAAGAAGGCTGTTTCAGGGAGTGCATCCGCCTGCTATGGGAAGTTTCGGGATACGACAATATCCTGACACAGGCCTACGCATTCTTATGCAGTTCGCTTCGGGCGCAAGCCCAATATGATGAGATATTGAAACTCGTGCCCGAATACCGAAAAGCCATCGCGCGATTTGAGAAAGCCGCCGGAAGAGAGCAACCGGAAGCATGGGGAAACCTCTATGTGGCATTGATGAATACCTATATAGATACAAAAGACTATGACAAGGCAGGCGAATACCTCGCTAAGCTGGACGGCATCGTCAACAACAATATCTCAAAATATGAACTGGCACGGGCAAGGGCGCTGATATTCCAGTCGCGGGGAAATTATAGCAAGGCGCTTGCCGCAATAGACAGTGCCGCAGTGGAAGTTCCAGAATCGGACTTCGACCTCAGCGCCACCCGGAAGATAAAGATGGAGATACTTGCCCGGATGGGACGCATCGACGACGCTTTTCAACTATTTGATGAAATCATCGCTACGAATGACAGCCTGAAGAATGTGGAAGTCAACGCCCGTTTCGACGAATTGCGCACCCGGTATGAGGTGGAAAAGCATATCGCGGAGAAGGAACGCAACTTCCATTACTTCCTTTTTGCCCTTGGCATCTGCCTGGTTCTGACGTTGCTGCTGGCAGGCGTTTTCTATTACAATCGGGTGATCGCTATCAAAAACCGTAAGTTGTATGAGCGGATCAAGGAACAAGACCGGCTGGCGGACGAACTGGCAGAGCTGGAGCGTGCCCGCCGATCCGAAGCTTCCGCTGAAACTTCCGGCAGTGAACCGGACGAAACGGTGGAAACCGTGGGTGCAGATGCCCCCGGCAGTGAACAAAAGAATCTGGTCATGCGGTTGCAGGAGTATCTACTCTCCCACGACAACCTGTTGGATGCCGAAGTGAATCGCGACGACATTATATCCGCGCTCGGCACCAACAAGAACACATTGACAGATGCGGTGAAAGCCGTTACGGGAAAATCGCCTATGGAGTATATGCGCATCTTGAAAGTAGAGGAGGCACGCAAGCAGATGGACGCCCATCCCGAATTGACCATCGAGGCGGTGGCTTTCAGTTGTGGTTTTAATATACCAAGCACTTTCTACCGGATGTTCCGGAAACAATATGGCATTAGTCCGGCGGAATATCGGAAAATGGCAAGGGCTCAGGAAAAATAAGAAGAAAGACTTCTTAAACTAAAAAAGCACGATGAATTCGTGCTTTTTTTATGTTTTGAAGTATTGAGCGAATAGCAGAAAAGGACAAAATGCAATAAAGTTGGGACAAAATGCAATGTTTTCCTGCACAAGAATCGTGTAATTTGCAACAAAAACAATAGCTATGAATGATTACATCTTTCTTATCACTTTAGTGCTTGTCTTTTGCTCGTTGGCAATTGTGACTTGCGTCCTTTTGTATTGCAGGAAGATAGAGCAGAAGTGTAACTATTATATAGCAAAGAGCATCCGCGAACAAGACGGCTTGGTCAAACAACTGGAAAGAACACGTATCGAAAAGGAAATGATCGAAAAGGTGGTTAAGACTGATTTGTCGGAAGTCGTTAAATCTCCCGAATTCTCAGAGGCCGTTAAAACGTCCATTACGGAAAAGAAAGCCGATAACAACATGACTGACGCAAAGAAAAAGGCGTCACGGATAGAGATTACCTATTATATATAACACACATATAATAAATGAACCTATGAAACAGTTACAAAAAATTCTATTGGCTCTCTTTGTCTGGGGAGTGACGGCAATCGGAAATTCTTTTGCGCAATCATCCGCGGACACGACGGAATCTAATTTCATCACTGCCGCGCGTGCATACCATACTAATAAGGATATGGTGGTAGGCTTCGCTCTGCGCACCAACCTTTTGTATGACGCCTTCCTGCTCCCCACGCTTGGTGTGGAATGGCGGGTGAACCGCAACTGGGGCATTAAGTTGGATGGCAGCCTGAGTTGGTGGGGCAGTAGTAGCGATAAGGTGCAAAAAGTATGGCTCCTGAATCCGGAAGTGCGCTGGTATCTGCTGCGTGATAAACGCCTCTACGTAGGCGCATCGGGCAGCTACGGGGAATACAACATATATAAGTATCCCCTCGGCAGGCTTTTCTCAAAAGATACCGGCTATCAGGGTACGCTGTGGAGCGCGGGTGTAACGGTAGGCTATCAGCTTTGCCTCTCCCGTAAGTTCTCGGTAGATTTTAACCTCGGCATGGGATATACCCGCTCTAAGTACGACAGCTTCGGCATGACGGACGGCGTGAGGGTATCGAAGGAGCGTGACAAGACCAAGAACTTCTTCGGTCCCACGCAGGCAGGTATCAACCTTGTATGGACATTTGGAAACAACAAGTAGAAAAACTCTAAAACGCAAAATATGAAAAAGATTGTATTATTCTTAGGATCGGTACTCCTCCTCGCAAGCTGCGACGTGAAAGACCCGATCTACAACACACCGCATCCCAATCACGGCATTGTGATGGGGCTTACGGAATGGTCGCAACGTGGCGAAGGCGTAGAGGTTCCCGCCGAATACCTTGTCGAAGCATCCGACACGACGAACACGGCAAACGCGACAGCTACAGCAACTGCGACGACTACGGCAACCGCGACAACGTTCATAATGCCCGGACTTTTTGAACCGGGCAACGTGGAAGTGCTTGCCTATAACCTCCCGGCAGGCGTCAGCGCAAATGGTGGCATCGCCACGGTCAGTATCGGAACAGACGGTACGCTGCTCGTTCCCGATGCGGGCGTCCTCTTCTCCGGCGTGGCAACGGCTCATGTGGTTGCCGACGACACGACACGGGTAACCCTCGCCATGCAGCAACGGATGCGTGAAGTGCACTTCACGCTCACCATCACCGACGGCGACCCGGAACGCATCACCGACATCAAAGCCCGTCTGGACGGTGTGGCAGCGTCGATAAACCTGCGGACGGGTGAGGTAATGGGCAATTCCGCCTCCGTAATGCTCTCCTTTCTCCGCAAAGGCGACAAGCTCAGCGCCAACGTATGGACCATAGGCATCATCGAGGAAGCGAAACAACAGATCGTGACAACCCTCACTTTCTCCGACAACCACCGGATTGAAACCACCACCGATGTGACCGACATCTTCCACAACTTCAACGCGGACAAGCTCACCCCTTTGAGCATTACGGGCAGCCTTTACGCCCCCGTGGGTACAAAACCGGACGGAACCATTATCGACTGGAAACCGGGCAACGGCGATGGCGGCGACGTGGACACGAATATGTAATCAATAACCAAATAATAAATAAAAAAATGAATACACACATTAAAACAAAAAAAGTTATGAAATCAGTAAACCAAATCCGGTTCGTCGCTCTTATGGCAGCGGCAGCCACCCTCTTCGGAGGATGCGAAAAAGAGAGTGATAACACAGTGGATAACACACCCGTAGCGGCACGCATCACGTCCACCATCGACGACATGGCTACCCGTGCGGTGAACACAGCCTGGACAGCAGGCGACGCCATCGGTGTAAGTGGAAAATCGGGAGAGAAGCCCTATGTGAATGTGAAATACGTCACCACGGCGGGCGGAGGCGAGTTCACCGCAGTGAACGACGCGGGCAAAGACAACAACATCTACTTTCAGAACAAAAACAACGTGACATTTACCGCCTACTATCCCTACGACGGAGCAAACGGCACAGATCCGGGCACGAATGGCGTCATCGCCAAAACCATCACCGCCGATGACCAGAGTGCAGAAAAGCAGCCGCAGATAGACTTCCTCTTCGCCACCGCCACCGGCAGTTCGGCAAAACCAGACGTGAAGTTTCAGTTCCGTCATTGCATGAGCCGCCTTGTGCTCAACTTCTTGCCGGGCGACGATATCACCTCGCTCAGCGACCTTAAGTACACCATCAGCGGCCTCGCGTTGGAGGGAACATTCAATGCTGGCACAGGAGAGACGACAAAAACAGCGACAGGAAATTTAACGCTGTCCGTTTCCAACAATGCAAGCGCAATGTCCTCCACGCTGATTGTTTTCCCGCAACAAGCAAGTGGTGCAGATATTAGCATTACTATGAACGGAGTGGACTACACGGGAACAATCGACTTCCCCGAAAACGTGGCCAACAACAATCTGCACGAACTTCTCACGGGATATTCCTACACCTATAATATAAAGGTAAACAACACCACGCTCACCATCGAGAAGGCCATCATCAACGCATGGACGGAAGGCTCGAAAATGGACGTCGACGTATTGGGCTGACAAGCCAATTAACAGATAACAGGGAAAGAAAGAGAAACAAAAAAGGAACGAAAAAAGAAAGGAGAAACGATATGAAAACAACGGCCTGTAAAACAACCCACCGGATAACTGACCGGACACAGCGGACAAATTCCCACCGATTTGCCATCTGTCCGCTGTCAATAGTCCTTTACTTAGCCCTCCTCACGGGGTGCAGCAACGATCTGGATACCTACAGCAACATCGCCGGCCCCGCCATCGTAACCTTCGAAGCGGCGGTCACTCCGATGACTGCCGCCGATGCAGCACCGTCCGCCGAAGGAACCCGCGCCGTCGTGGACGGCACGTTCGAGGAAGGCGAGACCATCGGTGTCGTCGACAAAAGCATACCAGGCGTGGTGCACTGCTACGTCTACCATAGCGGGCAATTCGTCCCCGCCACCGATACCGATGCCATCCACTGGCACGAAGGCGAGACGTCGAAAGAGATCGCTGCTTGGCGTCCCTATCCCTATATACAGCTTAACATCAAGACCCACCAGCCCCACGACCAGCGCAAGTACGAAGACTTCGACAAAGCCAACATTCTCCTCTCCCGCGCAGAGGTTTACCGTAACACGCAACCAGTCCTTACGTTTACGCGCAATCTCTACACCCGCATCACGGTAAATCTCTGCGCGGGAAAGGGCACGTCCCCAAATGACATCGGCCAGGCTACGCTGAAGCTTCTCAATCTCTGTACGAACGAGATTACCATAGATGACAATGGCAATTACACTGCATCTTATACTCCAAATGACATTTTACCCTACGAGCGTATTCCGGCCACCACCGGCTACCTCCGCACGTTCGAGGCAATCGTGAGGAGTAATACCCTCCTATGGAGTGCATATGACACCTATGAATTAATCCGCATCACCATCGGCAACCGCAACTATTCGTACTACAAACCAAAGGGAACAGAGCTGTTTTTCCTCCTTGGCGAACACCAAACCTACAACGTGACGGTGAACTCCAAGTGACAGATATAAACCAGTCTATTCACCCCCGCCCTCGTCAGAGAAAGGAGAAGAGCAAGGAGAGGACGGAAACGATTCACATTCAATTAACCTTTTAATAAAATGAATCATGGAAAATAATAGAATTAAAGAATCGATATCGGCTGTTAATCAATCGTTAGGTATTGACCTTGAAGTGATTGTTAATGATGCCCAATTGGAATCTCAAAAGAAATTCAAACTCACCTACGAGAAAGTGTTAACCGCATTACTTATCAAATGGATGCGGAACGATACAAAAGGTGAACTCGGCTTACCGCCGGACTTCAGTGTGAAAGATTTCGTTGCCGCACAATTGGGCTCCCTGCCTACAACCGGTGAGGAGATAGCAACCAGTGGAACCATGCAAGCCATCCCCAACCTCTTACTGATGCCTGAACTGGTGGAGAAAGTGAAACGGGCGAAAGGAAAAGAAGTGGAAACAATAGTAAATACGTTGTTCGACATGACAACGACTATCTTGCAGAATGACCGCTTTGATGTGATGGATATTGCAAACATATCAGTAAAATTCGGAATATTCGCTGTTAGTCTTATCGGAGGGGCAGCTGCAATAGTAACTTTAGCTTCTCTTTCAGCTACCACGTCCGGTGCAATAGTGCTTGCAGCCGTAGCGGGTGCAACTGCAGCCGGAGCAACCATAATCTTCTCGTTCCTGGCATTCATCTATTCTCTCTTTACCTGCGGGATACTGTTTGACCGTAGTTTCTTCGGAATCGTACTGAACGATACAAACAGGGATTTGTCAATCCCCGACTGGAAAAATGAAAGCAATGCCAAATCACGTTATAGTGGTATCTACTGCCGTCATGGCTGGCTGTCGGGTTTGATGATAGACGATTATAACGGCGGACAGGCAGCCGTGGTTGGCAAGCGGGGGGAAGTCCAAGACCAGCATTACTGCTATTGCGGACTATATTTACTGGAAAAGAATTTCGGTGCAACCGGCTCTGAAGGCTTCTTCCGCTTCGAGATAAACTCTGTGAAATTCGACATGAACGCCACCTGCCCAATGTCGTATGATAACCGTCTGTACACTTCCTTCGACCATACCAATGAGAGCTTATATAAAGCTAATAGCAATGTCGCGAATGAATGGAAGGATAAGAAGAAGAAGAGTAAAGACGAAGCGTTGTACGGGAAAGTTTCCGCGAAAGGAGTCAGTGCAATTTATTCATTAAATAAGTTAACCGGCTCACCTGCTTACGGAATCACAATCGTTGAAGAGAGCTAAAACAACATTTGCCTAAGCCGGAGACGGGCGTAAAAAAGACTCCGGCAACTGCATTTTTTAATGACAAATTCCGGCAGCCCCGTGGCGTGTCCGAGAGATGAAATTATAAACGGAATAAAAGAACGCGAACTACACAAATCTGTCATTCAATAATCCACTTCTCTATATTCCTTGTTTTATTACTGAAGTTCACACCTATTTTGAATAATTTCCTCGGGTCTGCCTCAAAAGGAAGAGCATACTGTTTTTCTTCTATTTGCTGCAAAGCCTCCTCTGCAGTACCTTCCAGTTTGAATTCCATGACGTAAATGTAATCGGCAGTCTTCACAACCAGATCCACCCTCCCTTCCGAAGTGTGATACTCCGCCTGTGTGTAGAAACCCACCAGTTTGAAGACGATAAACAGCACATTTTGGTAATGTAATTCCAAGTCTTTTACCAATTCATAAGGTGTGTCGGCAAAAAAGCTTTGCAGCCTCTTAAAGAAAGCGTTAGGTTGGCCGGAACGTATCTCACGAACAAATCTTTGTATCTCAAACGGTGCTTCTAACTGATTGAAGCGGGTATAAAACGGCATCAGAAATCTGATAAAGCCCTCTTCCACTTCCCGGTTAGGGAAACCGAGACGGTATAGACCGAATTCCTTATCATACCCCTTTATCGTGAGATAACCGCTTTGGAAAATAACCGGTATGGGTTCGTTGTCGCCATAAATACAGTTCAGCACATCAGCATTCGTTTCTTCATGCGCCATGCGTTCCAAATTGTAATGATTGCGTCTCAGCAACTCCACAAGGTAAGTAGGCGTTCCGGTTTCAAACCAATAGTTACCGAATTTCATCTTAAAGAATGTATTCAGCAAACTGAAAGGATTGTAGATGCCGTCCGTATTTTCTGTAAAGTGATAACCGTCATAGCACGCTTTCAGTTCATTGCACACTTCCTGATACGTCATTTTCTGCGCGGCTGCCAATTCGTACAGGTCTTCTTCAAAATTAAGATGTATCTCCTTTTCAGTGATTCCACAGATAGAAATAAACGGCTCGTCCATGGAGATGTCATTCAGATTGTTCAGGTCACTGAACACACTGACTTTACCGAACTTGGTCACTCCCGTCAGCAAGGCAAACTTGATGCAGCCGTCCATGGTTTTCAGTACGCCATAGAAAGGTTTCAGAGTGTTGCGGAATTCGCGTTGCAGTTCCTCGTTGCCGATAGCCTGGAGCAAGGGTTTGTCATATTCGTCGATGAGAATGGCTACACGCTCACCACTTTGCTCATAGGCTCGTTCCACGGCTCCCGCAAAACGCAGGGCGAGGGTACTCTCAGCAACACCGGTTCCATAAAGTTCTTCCCACTTTGATAAGTTTTTGTCCAGTATCTTGTCCAGACTATCCGGCGTATCATATTTCCCGATATTCAAGTCCAGATGCAACACAGGACGTTTCACCCAGTCTTTTTCCAAAGCTTCCACCGCCAAGCCTTCAAACAAGTCCCGTTTCGCCTCAAAATAGGCTTCGAGCGTGGAAATCAGCAAACTCTTCCCAAAACGGCGGGGGCGGGAAAGGAAAAAGTAACTGCCACTCTTCACCAACTTATACATCAATGCAGTTTTATCCACATAAACGTATCCTTCCTTACGAATCTTCTCGAAGTTTTGTATCCCGATAGGATATATTCTGTTACCCATGTCCTTGCCTCCTTCTACTATAATAGTATTCATTAATGCTACAAAGATAATGTAAACCGAGAACAGTATAAAATGAACTCGTTCATTTTTTTATGCCGAGGTGCAACTTATCTTCTTCAAAGATAATGCAAATCGAAGGCAGCACTTTCATTTTCCCAATTTATTCCCTACCTTTGTACCCGCTTTTTTAGAAAGGCAGGATTCGTTCTATTATTTAAGTTTCGCAGGTGCTCAACTTATTAGTTGACAAGATTTCAGTTGACAAGGTAACAAGGGAGATAGTCTCACAAACGATTCTCACCTATCGTATTCTCATGAAAAGCCTGACATTCTTGCCTTGTTCCCTTGTCAACTGAGACCTTGTTAACTACGAAAGTTGAGCTTGCGAAACTTGAGTTCTATTAGTTTTAGGTTAAACACTTAATAACGCTTATGCAAAAGTCTGACTGCATCATCGGTGTAGAGCACGTATCGAAATACTTCGGAGACAAAGCCGTACTGAATGATGTAAACCTCTCTGTCCGTAAGGGCGAATTTGTAACGATATTGGGCCCCTCCGGCTGCGGCAAGACTACTTTGTTGCGCCTGATAGCCGGTTTCCAGACCGCCTCGGAAGGTATCATCACCATCGCCGGAAAAGACATCACGCAAACACCGCCACACCAACGTCCGGTGAATACCGTCTTTCAGAAGTATGCCCTTTTCCCCCACCTCAACGTGTACAACAACATCGCTTTCGGACTGAAGCTCAAAAAGATGCCCGAAGCCACCATTGGCAAGAAAGTGAAACAAGCCCTCCGCATGGTAGGTATGACGGATTACGAAGACCGTGACGTCGACTCCCTCTCCGGCGGACAGCAACAACGTGTTGCCATCGCCCGTGCCATCGTCAACGAACCCGAAGTGCTGTTACTGGACGAACCCCTCGCCGCCCTCGACCTCAAAATGCGTAAAGACATGCAGATGGAGTTGAAAGAGATGCACCAGAAGCTCGGAATCACCTTCGTCTACGTTACCCACGACCAGGAAGAAGCCCTTACTCTGAGCGACACCATCGTCGTGATGAGCGAAGGCCGCATCCAGCAGATAGGTACGCCGACAGACATCTACAACGAACCCATCAACTCTTTCGTTGCCGATTTCATCGGAGAAAGTAACATCCTGAACGGCCTCATGCTTCAGGACAAAGCCGTATCCTTTGCCGGACACGAATTTGAATGTGTCGACAAGGGCTTTGGCGAAAACACTCCCGTCGATGTAGTCATCCGTCCCGAAGACATCTATATATTCGAGCCTTCTGCCGCTGCCCAACTGATGGGTAATGTCACCTCCTGCATCTTCAAAGGCGTGCATTACGAAATGATGGTACAGACTAACGAGGGCTACGAATTCATGGTGCAGGACTATCACAGTTTCGAAGCCGGACGGGAAGTCGGTCTGCTCGTGAAACCTTTCGACATTCACGTAATGAAGAAAGAACGCACCTGCAATACCTTCGAAGGCAAGCTCATAGACGCCACACACGTCGAATTCCTCGGTTACACCTTTGAGTGTGCCGAAGTGCAGGACATCGAACCGGGCAGTTCCGTCCTCGTAGAAATAGATTTCCGGAACGTCATCCTCGAAGATAACGAAGAAGACGGTCATCTGACAGGTGAAGTGAAATTCATCCTTTATAAAGGAAACCATTACCATCTCACCGTGTTTACCGATTGGGACGAGGATATCTTTGTAGACACCACTGACGTCTGGGACGACGGTGACCGTGTCGGCATCACCATCGCACCCGAAAATATACGAATTGTTGCACCGGCACAGACCACCGGTTCTATCCCTATTGTCGAATCTGCTAATAAGAAAGGAAGTGCTCAGTAATATATCCCGTTTCTTCATGCGTCGCCGGAACTGGACAGTTCCCTACGCATTGTTTCTCATCATCTTCGTTGTGATGCCTCTGTTGCTCATTGTGGTTTATGCCTTCACCGATGCTGAAGGCGCATTCACGTTTGCCAACTTCCGCAAATTCATGATGCATCCCGAATCTATCAACACATTCGTCTACTCCATCGGAATAGCTGTCATCACGACTCTGGTATGCCTCCTGCTCGGTTATCCGGCTGCTTATATTCTCAGTCAGAAGCGCTTCAACACTTCCCAGACCATGGTTGTACTGTTCATCTTGCCTATGTGGGTGAACATCCTGATACGTACACTTGCCACGGTGGCATTGTTTGATTTCCTCAACCTGCCGCTGGGCGAAGGAGCTTTGGTATTCGGTATGGTCTACAACTTCCTGCCGTTCATGATATACCCTATCTACAATACGTTACAGAAGATGGATGGCAGTCTGATAGAAGCAGCCCAAGACCTGGGAGCTACGCCTGTACAGGTATTCGGTAAAGTGATCCTCCCCCTTTCGATGCCCGGCATCATGAGTGGTGTGGTGATGGTTTTCATGCCCACGGTTTCCACCTTTGCCATTGCCGAGTTGCTGACAATGAACAACATCAAACTGTTCGGTACTACCGTACAAGAGAATATATATAACGGAATGTGGAACTACGGCGCTGCCTTGTCGCTCATCATGCTGTTGCTGATTGGCGTCACCGCCCTCTTTACCAACGAGGACGACAGTGCACAAAATGAAAGCGGAGGTGTGATATGATGACACGTATTCTGGCGAAAGGCTATCTTTGGTTTCTGCTTGCCCTGCTCTATTCGCCCATCCTGATTATTATGATCTTCTCTTTCACTGAGGCCAAGGTACTGGGTAACTGGACAGGATTCTCTACCAAACTATACAGTTCACTATTTACAGGCGGCATGCACCACTCACTGATGAATGCCATCTGGAACACATTCGCGATTGCTACGATTGCTGCCACAGCCTCTACCCTGCTGGGAAGCCTGGCAGCTATCGGCATCTTTAACTTGCGCTCCCGGGCACGTCAGGTGATGAATTTCACCAATGCTATTCCGATGATGAATGCGGATATCATTACGGGTGTATCCCTGTTCCTACTGTTTGTCAGCTTTGGCATTTCGCAGGGATTTACTACGGTGGTATTGGCACACATCACTTTCTGTACCCCTTATGTGGTGCTTAGTGTGATGCCCCGTCTGAAGAAAATGAATCAGAATGTATACGAAGCAGCTCTCGACCTCGGAGCTACTCCTTTCCAGGCGCTTCGCAAAGTCATCTTCCCGGAAATTCTGCCGGGAATGATCAGCGGTTTCATCCTCGCTTTCACGCTTTCCATCGATGACTTCGCAGTAACGATCTTCACTATCGGAAATGAAGGATTGGAAACATTGTCGACATACATCTATGCGGATGCACGTAAGGGTGGACTGACTCCTGAACTGCGCCCACTGTCAACAATCATTTTTGTAACGGTGTTAGTATTGCTGATTGTGATTAATAAGAGAGCAGAAAGAAACAAGAAAGAATGAAAAATAATAATTTAGCGGTGGGAATAACTGAGATTAAGACAGGCTGAAAGCCTGATATTACATAGCGTAGGGCAACGCCCTACGTGATTATGTATATCTCTATTTAAGCCCTGAAAGGGCGCAATTAAGCAGCAACCTTTATATCGCCCTTTCAGGGCTCAGAAACAGGGATGCACATTACGTAGGGCGATGCCCTACGCTATATAATGCAAGCCTTTCAGGCTTAAAATTCAGCCCGATAAATTATCATTTACCCATATATAACCCTATAAACAATGAAGAAATACATACCCCTCCTTCTCTGCATTCTTCTCCTTGCCTCCTGTACCGGTGCCAGTGAGAAGCGCAGCCGTGTACTGAAAGTATACAACTGGGCAGATTATATCGACGAAGAAGTCCTCGCCGAATTCCCTGTCTGGTACAAAGAGCAGACAGGCGAAGATATCCGCATCATCTACCAGGTATTCGATATCAACGAAATCATGCTCACTAAGATAGAGCGCGGACAGGAAGATTTCGACCTTGTATGCCCCTCGGAATACATCATCGAACGAATGTTGAAGAAAGACCTCCTCCTCCCTATCAACCGCAATTTTGGGAAGACTCCGGACTATATCCCCAACATCTCCCCGTATATTCAGAAAGAGTTGGAGAAGATCAGCCAGCCCGGTCGCCACACCAATGATTACGTTGTTCCCTACATGTGGGGTACCGCCGGAATACTCTATAACAAGAAGTTCAAGACCCTTGAAGAAGTCAGCTCCTGGGGATGCCTTTGGGACGCCGTCAACCGTGGTAAGATTCTGATGAAAGACAGTTACCGCGATGCCTACGGCACTGCCATCATCTATGCCCATGCCCGGCAACTTGCCGACAGTACCATCACCGTGGAGCAACTGATGAACGACAATTCCCCTGAAGCCATTGCCCTTGCAGAGCAATACCTGAAAGATCTGAAACCCAACATTGCCGGATGGGAAGCCGACTTCGGCAAAGAAATGATGACGAAAAACAAAGCATGGCTCAACCTTACCTGGAGTGGCGATGCCGTCTGGGCCATTGACGAAGCGGAAGCTGTAGGCGTGGACCTGGACTATGTAGTTCCCCGTGAAGGCAGCAACATCTGGTACGATGGCTGGGCCATCCCCAAGTATGCCCGCAACGTAAAAGCCGCCAGCTACTTCATCAATTATCTTTGCCAGCCGGATATTGCTCTGCGCAATATGGATGCCATCGGCTACGTCAGTGCCGTAGCAACGCCCGAGATTATGGAGGCAAAGATCGACACGACTCTTGAACAGTTCTCCGACCTCAGTTATTTCTTCGGTCCAGGTGCAGATAGCGTTCAGATCAATCCGATACAATACCCTGACCGTAAAGTCGTGGAGCGTTGCGCCATGATCCGTGATTTCGGTGACCGCACAGAGCTTGTTCTCGAAATGTGGAGCCGCGTCAAAGGTGATAATCTGAATACGGGTATCGTACTTCTCATCTTTGCAGTCTTCGGGATACTGTTTGTGTGGATTGTCTGGAAACGGATCAGCATTTATAAGCAGAAGAAACGTCACCACAGGCGCAGACGCCGTATACGCAGGTAATAGGAGGTAAAGGAGATAACACCTTTATCTCCTGATTCGCATTAATAACATAAATGAAACATCACTTTTCAGACATATTTTGTACCTTGCGGCAGAATTATAAATAAGGAACTATGAAACTAAAAAAACTTTTATTTGCCTCTGCTATGTCTCTTGCCGCATGCGGCATCCTACAGGCCCAAAACACCCAAGTCATTGCCCACCGTGGTTTCTGGAAGACCGACGGTTCTGCCCAAAATAGTATTGCCGCCCTGGTGAAAGCTGACTCCATTCATTGCTACGGCTCCGAGTTCGATGTCTGGCTCACTGCCGACAATAAACTTATCGTAGACCACGACGGTGTATTCAAAGGTGTCCGCATGGAAACATCCACCGAGAAAGAATGTACCTCTATCACCCTCGACAACGGTGAGAACCTCCCTACCCTTCAGCAATACCTCGATAAAGCCAAAGGATTGAAAACCCGCCTTATCCTGGAACTCAAAGCACACAAGACTCCCGAACGGGAAACGCTCACCGTAGAGCAAATTGTGAAAATGATTAAGGATATGGGACTGGAAAAGCGTACCGAATACATCACTTTCTCACGCCATGCGACCAAAGAATTCATTCGCCTGGCTCCTAAAGGTACTCCCGTATATTATCTGGAAGGTGACCTCAATCCGCAGGAACTGAAAGACATGGGTTGTGCCGGTCCTGATTACCATTTCTCCGTCTTCAAAAAACATCCCGAGTGGATCAAAGAATGTCACGACCTTGGCATGAAGGTTAACGCCTGGACAGTAAATGATGCCAAAGATATGGAATGGCTCATCAGCCAGGGAGTGGATTTCATCACCACCAACGAACCGGTATTATTGCAGGAGATATTGAAAAAGAAGTAATGCAGATTAATAGCAAAATTCGTTTCTTTATTTTCGGTTATGAATTAATTCACCACAGATTACACAGATTGACACAGATTCTATTTTACTGATTATTAGATTAATAAATCTGTGTGAATCTGTGTAATCTGTGGTGAGTCTTATTCATTCCTTTCCCAATCTGTACCAATGCCCCACTTTAACTCCCCCAATGCCACACCTCAACAATTCAAATGCCACACTTCGATGGCTCAAATGAATGGCATTACGGAAGCTAAAGTGTGGCATTTGGCTTGTAATAGTGTGGCATTATACAAAAGATCATTTAGTCAGCAAAAACAAGAAAACAATTTCATTCTGTCATATACAAATCTTCATTTTCACCCCATAAACTCCATTTTTCCACTTAAAACACGTATTTACGCCACTACCTATATAGAATGAATATGCGGAAATAATTCCATAAATAACAATTTATACAAATATGCACCCGCAAACTTTTAATTTGAAACTTGAATACCGTATATTTGCAGCGACTGAAAGAATGAATAAAAACAATAGAAATAAGATATGTATTCTACAAATAATTTAGCAAAACGTCGTATCTTTGCAGTGTGATAAAACAAAAAGAAAGATTAATCCAGCAACAGAGTACAAAATGACAAGAGTTATAAAATTCACTAAGATGCACGGAGCAGGCAACGATTACATTTATGTAAACACCCTGAAATATCCCATCGAAAGCCCTGAAAAACTTTCGGTTGAATGGAGCGCCCCGCATACAGGAATTGGAAGCGACGGCCTGGTACTCATCGGCAGTTCGGACAAGGCAGATTTCAGTATGCGCATCTTCAATGCAGATGGTTCCGAAGCCAAAATGTGCGGCAACGCCAGTCGTTGCATCGGTAAATACTTATATGAATACGGCCTGACTTCCCAAACAGCCGTTACCCTCGACACCCTGTCGGGCATCAAAATACTGAAACTCCATGTAGAAGACGGAAAAGTGAACACCGTAACCGTGGATATGGGACGTCCCGCCGATATGAAAGAACAACCCATTGAAGCCAACGGACAGAAATTCACCGGAACCACCCTATCAATGGGAAATCCTCACCTGGTAATCTTTGTAGAAGATATTAAAGATATCAACCTCGAAAGCATCGGTCCGAAACTGGAAAATCATCCGTTGTTTCCCGACCGCATCAATGTAGAGTTTGCCCAGGTGTTGGAGCATGGGAAAATCAGGATGAGAGTTTGGGAAAGAGGTTCGGGCATCACCCAAGCTTGCGGAACCGGAGCCTGTGCCACCGCAGTAGCTGCCGCACTGACCGGAAAATCCGGAAGAAAAACAGACATCATCATGGATGGAGGCTCACTTACCATCGAATGGGACGAAAAAACGGATCACGTATGGATGACGGGAGGAGCAGTCCGGGTGTTCGACGGAGAAAAGATAATTAGTGATTAATGGTTAAAACAACAAGAAAGTATGGCATTAGTAAACGAACATTTTTTGAAACTACCGGGAAGTTACTTATTTTCAGACATAGCTAAAAAGGTGAATACTTTCAGGATAACGCACCCTAAACAAGAGGTCATCCGCCTGGGTATCGGAGACGTTACCCGGCCACTGCCACCGGCTTGCATCGAGGCGATGCACAGGGCAGTGGATGAGATGACAAATGCCAGTACCTTCCACGGATACGGTCCCGAACAGGGATATGACTTTTTGATTGAAGCGATCATCAAACATGATTATGCTCCGAGAGGCATTCACTTTAGCCCTACGGAAGTATTCGTAAACGATGGAGCCAAAAGCGATACGGGCAACATAGGCGATATCCTCCGCCACGACAACAGCGTGGGAGTGACAGACCCCATTTACCCGGTATATATAGACAGCAACGTAATGTGTGGCCGTGCCGGAGTATTGGAAGAAGACGGCAAATGGAGTAACGTGACCTACATGCCCTGCACCGCCGAAAACAACTTTGTTCCCGAAATACCGGACAAGCGGATTGACATCGTCTACCTTTGCTACCCGAACAATCCGACGGGAACAACGCTGACCAAGTCACAACTGAAAAAATGGGTGGACTACGCACTCGCCAACGACACTCTGATTCTGTTCGATGCCGCTTATGAGGCGTTTATACAGGAAGAAGACGTTCCCCACTCCATTTACGAAATAAAAGGTGCCAAGAAATGTGCCATAGAGTTCCGCAGCTTCTCGAAGACAGCCGGATTCACCGGAGTCCGTTGCGGATACACCGTAGTCCCGAAAGAGCTGACAGCCGCCACCCTGACCGGTGAACGCATTCCGCTGAACCGTCTTTGGAACCGCCGTCAATGCACCAAATTCAACGGTACCAGCTACATCACCCAACGGGCTGCCGAAGCCATCTACACCCCGGCAGGCAAACAGCAGATAAAAGAAAACATCGACTACTATATGAACAACGCCCGAATCATGAAAGAGGGTCTGGAAGCAGCCGGACTGAAAGTGTATGGCGGCGTGAATGCCCCTTACATCTGGCTGAAAGCACCGAATGGCATCGGTTCCTGGCGCTTCTTCGAACAGATGCTGTACGAAGCCAATGTAGTAGGAACACCCGGCGTAGGTTTCGGCCCCAGCGGAGAAGGCTACATCCGCCTGACCGCCTTCGGAAATCATGAAGATTGTGTGGAAGCCATGAGGCGAATCAGAAAATGGCTGGTATGAAAATGAAAAAGATAACAACTAAAATAAAACTATAGTTTCACCGGACTGATCATCCGCAATTTGTCTAAACTTAAAAGGTAAAATAGGTATGAAAATGAAAAGCGTAAAATTCCGAATGATAGCCATCGCGCTATTATCAGCAACAATGCCTTTCACGGCAAAGGCACAGGATAAAGTGGAGGCCTCAGTCGGTGCAGATTTTGTAAGCAACTACATCTGGCGTGGAACAGACTGCGGTGGTGTAAGCATCCAGCCCAGCATGGGAGTCAGCTACAAGGGCTTGTCACTGACAGCTTGGGGTTCGGTAGGCATCGACAAGGAAGATGCCAGAGAGATCGACCTCACACTGGGTTACAATACAGGCGGTTTCAGCGTATCCGTTACAGATTATTGGTTCTCCTACCACAAAGAGGATGGCGGATATACGGGAGATTATTTCAAGTATGGCGCACATAGCACGGTACACATCTTCGAAGCCACTCTGGGATATGATTTCGGTCCGCTGGCACTGAGTTGGAACACTTACTTTGCCGGAGATGATTATACGAAGGAGAACGGTGACAGAGCTTATTCCACGTATGTAGGCATCAGCGCACCTTTTAAACTCGGCGGCCTGGACTGGTCGGCAGAAGTCGGTCTTACCCCATGGGAAGGTGCGTATGCCAACAAGTTCAACGTAACCAACCTCACACTGAAAGCTGAAAAAGAAATCAAATTCACAAATTCTTTTTCGCTGCCCACCTTTGCACAAGTGACGTTCAATCCACACACGCAGGGTGCATACTTCGTATTCGGAGTTAGTTTTTGAGAGAGAGTAAAAATAGGGAACGAGGGGACGAGGGAACAAGGAGACAAGGATAAGAAACGGACACCCCGAAAGGTCCTTGTCAACTCGTCAACTAAAAAACCTCGTCAACTAAAAAAAACGTAAATGTATTAAGGTATGAAAAAGATTGAAGCAATTATCCGCAAGACAAAATTCGAGGATGTAAAGGACGCATTGCTCGAAGCGGACATCGAATGGTTCTCCTACTACGACGTCCGGGGAATAGGAAAATCCCGTCAGGCACGCATCTACCGCGGTGTAATGTACGACACCAGTTCCATTGAGCGTATCCTGATCTCTATCGTGGTACGCGACAAGAACGCCGAAAAGACCGTGCAAGCCATCATCAGGTCCGCACAGACCGGAGAAATCGGCGACGGGCGTATCTTCATCATCCCCATAGAAGACGCTATCCGCATCCGCACCGCCGAACGTGGCGACATCGCCCTCTACAATGCCGAACAGGAAAGATAATCCAGGCAGCACTAAACCACGGAGAGAGTGACACGCTCGATAGTGAGAGAGCGATACACTCAAAATAACAAAGAATACAAGTACAACTAATAGCAAAAAACTTATGGATAAATATAGTAAACGCAGCACTGCCAGGCTGTGGATAGCCCTTGCTGTCCTTATGACAACGTGCTTCACAACAAAAATATATGCACAAGATGCCGTTACCAAAGCTGTAGAAAGTGCGGCTGTAATAGTGGAAGAACCGGTATTGGATAGCGGTAACACAGCATGGATCATTACATCCACCATTCTGGTATTACTAATGAGCATCCCCGGTATCGCCCTTTTCTACGGTGGTCTGGTCCGTCAGAAAAACGTATTGAGTATCATCATGCAGACCTTGTTCATTGTAGGTGTCGTCAGCATCCTATGGGTCGCTTTCGGTTACAGTTGGGCATTCGGCACAGATTTTATGGAATCGGGTAGTCCGCTGGGAGCTGTGATTGGCGGTTTCGACAAAGCATTCCTGCATGGTATCACCATCGACACACTGACTTCGGGCAACATCCCCGAACTGACCTTCGTCATGTTCCAGTGCATGTTTGCCATTATCACTCCCGCCCTTATCTTAGGTGCATTTGCCGAAAGAATTAAGTTCTCCGGCTATATGGTATTCATCATCCTTTGGGTTATCCTGGCCTACTTCCCGATGGCACACTGGGTATGGGGCGGTGGTTTCCTTCAGGAAATGGGAGCCATTGACTTCGCTGGCGGAACAGTAGTACATGTCAATGCCGGAATCTCCGCACTTGTGATGGCTATCATGTTGGGACAGCGAGAAGATTACAGAATAGGTCACCCGATCACTCCGCACAACATCACATTCGTATTTCTGGGTACTTCTTTCCTGTGGCTGGGCTGGTTCGGTTTCAACGCTGGTAGTGGACTTGCAGCAGACGGTCTTGCAGCCAACGCATTCATGGTAACGCATATCGCAACAGCCGTGGCAGCCGTAACCTGGATGGCAATCGACTGGATTTGCAACAAAAAGCCGACCACAGTAGGTGCTTGCACGGGTGCCGTTGCCGGATTGGTAGCAATAACTCCCGCAGCCGGTACGGTAGATTTACTGGGTGCGTTCTTTATCGGATTGATTACGCCTATCGTCTGTTTCTTCATGGTTGCAGTGGTGAAACCGAAATTCAAATATGATGATGCTCTGGATGCATTCGGCGTGCACGGCATCGGTGGTATTGTAGGTTCCATCCTGACCGGTGTCTTCGCTACCCAATACATCACCGGAGAAGGTGGTCAGCAAGGTGCACTTTACGGAGACTGGCATCAGTTGTGGATACAGATTTTCGCAACTCTCGTATCCATCGTGTTCAGTGCAGTAATCACTTTTATCCTTTATAAGGTAGTAGATTCATGGATAGGTATCCGCGTCAGCAGACGTGTAGAAGAAGAAGGACTGGATATCTACGAACATGGTGAATCAGCATACAACTAGATAACGATCAACGGTTAGTGATTAGTGATAAGCAAAATGCCGCATGCAGCGCAGCCACTAATCACTAATCACCAAACCCTAATCACTAATTTACGAACCAACAATAATAAAGTATTATGTCTAAATTGAGATTCAGAGTAGTAGAAACGGCGTTTAAAAAGAAACCCGTTGCAGTGGCAGCCCCTGCGGAACGTCCGTCGGAATATTATGCCAAGTATGTGTTCAACAAGGAAAAGATGTTCAGGTATCTGCCGAGTAAGGTATATGCCAAACTGATTGACGTGATCGACAATGGTGCTCCGCTGGATCGCAGCATTGCTGATGAAGTGGCAGCCGGTATGAAGAAATGGGCACTCGAAATGGGTGTTACCCACTATACCCACTGGTTCCACCCATTGACTGAGGGTACAGCCGAGAAGCATGACGCTTTCATCGAGCACGATGGCAAAGGCGGTGTGATGGAAGAATTCACAGGCAAACTGCTCGTTCAGCAGGAACCGGATGCATCCAGCTTCCCTAACGGTGGCATCCGCAATACGTTCGAGGCACGCGGTTACAGTGCATGGGACCCCTCTTCTCCGGCTTTCATCGTTGATGATACGCTCTGCATACCGACCATTTTCATTGCATACACCGGTGAGTCACTGGACTACAAAGCTCCGTTGCTGAAAGCCCTGCGTGCCGTAGACAAAGCTGCCGTAGACGTATGCCGTTACTTCAATCCGGAAGTGAAGAAGGTAGTTGCCTATCTGGGTTGGGAACAGGAATATTTCCTGATCGACGAAGGTCTGTATGCCGCCCGTCCCGACTTGCTGATGACAGGCCGCACGCTAATGGGACATGACAGTGCCAAGAACCAACAGTTGGAAGACCATTATTTCGGTGCCATCCCTACCCGCGTGGCAGCCTTTATGAAGGAATTGGAAATCGAAGCATTGAAGCTCGGTATCCCCGTTAAAACGCGTCACAATGAGGTAGCCCCCAACCAGTTCGAGCTGGCTCCCATCTTCGAAGAATGTAACCTGGCTGTAGACCATAACATGCTCGTCATGGCACTTATGCGTAAAGTAGCCCGTAACCACGGCTTCCGCGTACTACTGCACGAAAAGCCTTTCAAAGGCGTCAACGGTAGCGGTAAGCACAACAACTGGTCGTTGGGTACGGATACAGGCATCGGACTGATGGGACCGGGTAAATTACCCGAAGAAAACCTGCGTTTCATCACTTTCGTTGTGAATACCCTGATGGCAGTCTACAAGCATAATGGATTGTTGAAAGCCGCTATTTCCAGTGCCACGAACGCACACCGCCTGGGTGCCAACGAAGCACCTCCCGCAATCATTTCCAGCTTCCTGGGCAAACAGTTGTCACAGGTATTGGAACACATTGAAGAGAGCACCAAGGATGATCTCGTAAGCCTTAGCGGCAAGCAAGGCATGAAACTGGATATTCCACAGATTCCGGAATTGTTGATTGACAATACCGACCGTAACCGCACCAGTCCGTTCGCCTTCACCGGAAACCGTTTTGAGTTCCGCGCCGTAGGTTCGGAAGCAAACTGTGCCTGTGCCATGATTGCCCTGAACGCCGCCGTAGCCGAGCAACTGGTAGAATTCAAAAAAGATGTGGACGAGCTCATCGAGAGAGGCGAACCGAAGATTTCGGCTATCCTTGAGGTTATCCGCAAATACATCAAGATTTGTAAGCCCATCCATTTCGATGGCAACGGCTACAGTGACGAGTGGAAAGAAGAGGCCAAGAAACGCGGCCTGGATTGCGAAACCAGTGTGCCTCTCATCTTCGACAGCTATCTGAAGCCGGAAAGTATCCGCATGTTCGAAAATACCGGTGTACTGACTCAGAAAGAACTGGAAGCCCGCAACGAAGTGAAATGGGAAACTTACACTAAGAAAATTCAAATTGAAGCTCGTGTATTAGGTGATTTGGCCATGAACCACATCATCCCGGTAGCCACGCAGTATCAAACGGATCTCATTGATAACGTTTACAAGATGAAGGAGCTGTTCTCAAGCGACAAAGCTGCAAAACTGTCTGCCAAGAACCTGGAACTCATCGAAGAGATTGCCGACCGCACCGCCTTCATCAAAGAGCATGTAGATGCCATGATTGAAGCCCGCAAAGTGGCCAACAAGATCGAAAGTGAACGTGAGAAAGCCATTGCCTACCACGACACCATCGTGCCGGCAATGGAAGAGATCCGTTATCATATCGACAAGCTGGAACTGATTGTCGACAACCAGATGTGGACGCTGCCAAAATACAGGGAACTCTTGTTTATAAGATAAGTGAAGAAGTGATTAACGATCACTAATAAAATTATTCTATTTCTTTTGTTGGTTGTTTTAAGTTTGCAGGGGGAGAGGTGCCGGGAGGTAGTTCTCTCTCTTTTTTTGAAAACTAAAATATCATCGTAATTTATTTTCCAGCATATCACTTTTTCGTACCTTTGTCAATATTTACAAAACCAGATGATAAATTAAAAACGATTCATTATGAAGAACATGCACATTCGCTATGCAGCACTCCTACTCTTTGTTTTGCTGTCAGCATCGGCCTCTTCTTTCGCACAGACCGTTCTGGAGCAAAAAATCAACGCGATTTCCGCCATTAAAGAAATCCGCCCACTGGAAACTTCTGAGTTTTCAGAGAAATACGTGACCTATTTTACCCAACCACTGGATCACCGCCATCCGGAGAAAGGTAGCTTTCGTCAACGCGTTATCGTTTCTCATGTCGGCTTCGACCGCCCCACAGTGATCGTTACCGAAGGCTATGGCGCTGCTTACGCCCTCCGTTCCCAATATCGTGAAGAGCTTTCAAAACTTCTCAATGCCAACATGATATTCGTGGAATATCGCTACTTCCTTGAGTCTACCCCCGAACCCAAAGACTGGCAATACCTGACAGCCGAGAACTCTGCGGACGACTTACATGCCATCACCACCGCATTCAAAAACATTTATCCGGGTAAATGGATCGCCACCGGCATCAGCAAAGGAGGACAGACTACCCTTCTTTACCGCACTTTCTATCCGGATGATGTAGATATTTCCGTTCCTTACGTAGCTCCGCTTTGTTATGGAGTAGAAGATGGACGTCATGAGCCTTTCCTGCATAAAGTTTCAACACCGGAAAACCGCAAGAAAATTGAAGATTTCCAATTGGAAGCTTTGAAACGGAAAGCAACTTTACTTCCCCGTTTTGAAAAGTATTGCAGTGAAAAGAATTATTCATTCCGTGCACCGATTGAAGAAATTTACGATTACTCGGTATTGGAATATTCTTTCGCTTTGTGGCAGTGGGGTACTCCTATCAGCTCCATACCCGCTACTACAGCCTCTGATGATGAAATTTTCTCTCATCTGCTTGCCATCAGTGAACCGGGATATTTCACTGCCGACAGCCCCAATGCTTCTTTCTTTGTACAAGCTGCCCGTGAATTGGGATACTATGGTTATGACGTCCAACCGTTCAAGCAGTATCTCTCCATCCAGTCCAGTGAAGGCTACCTGCACCGTCTGATGCTTCCCGAAGAGTTGAAAGATATGCCCTTCGACAAAACTTTAAGTAAGAAAATAACCAAGTTTTTAAAGAAACAGGACCCGAAGATGATCTTCATTTACGGTCAGAATGACCCATGGACAGCCGCAGGCGTCACCTGGCTGAAAAACAAGAAGAATATTCATGTATTTATCCAACCGAATGGCAGCCATCTGGCACGTATCAGTACATTGCCCGAAGCCGAAAAGGCAGAAGTTATGGAGTTAATAAACGAATGGTTGAAATAATAAAAAACGGATGATCCGTTCACACTCAACAGACCATCCGTTTCTACTCGACAGATCGTCTGTTTTAGCTCAACAGACGATCTGTTTTTTTATTCTATAATTTCCGCATCCTCAATATTGTCTACAGCCTTTGAAGAAGCTCCCGGCGTACCCGGTGCCTTCGGCCGTTTGCGAGTGAATGTGAACCAATTTATCAATTCGGAAACTGCATATACTATGCTGGTGATACCGATAATGATAAATGCCGTGGAACGTACCCCCGTCGGATTGAACAAGGCAACCAGCCCTGCAATCAGAATGAGCACCGGAATGATATAAAATCCCACACGAACCGGCATCCAGCGACGGGCTGCAGAAAGAGATGCAATCTGTTGCACACCACCCAGTACAAGGATAAATCCCAATACAAACGTCAGCAAATCCGCAAAGAAACCGGGCATAATGATCAGCCACAAACCAAACAGCAAACTACCGATTCCTTCGATAGGAAGGCGACGTCTCTCTTCGGCACTCATGGCAAAATACCCGATGATACTTAACAATGCCGGTATCAGAAACACAACACCGATCGTTATTACAAAATAGTCTCCGGCCTCATTGGGAAACATCACCAATACCAAACCGATTATCAGCGCACATATCGTACGCAAAAATGAGTTACTTATTCCTTTCATGAGCTTATGATTTTTTGCGAAGATACATTTTTATCCGCACAATTCCGCAAGAAAGTCACGAAAAATCAATTAACGTTCAGCCAAGCATTCATATCTTCGGCCACCAATAGCCAATAAAGTAACAAGAGAATAGCAATCGATACGCCAATGGCAACTAGATGTTTTCGCTTCATAGTTCATCCTTTCTTTTTTATTGTGAATAATAGTTGTTCTGAATACCCCTATAGAACAACTTTATAAGAAAAATGTTCTTTGAAAGAAAAAAAGCAAGAAATTCTTTGGTAATTAAAACAAAGTGCTTACATTTGCCCCCAGCTAAAACAAAAAGACAATGAAAACAATGCTCATAAATACATATTGGTGGTGGCGCCCGTTACAACTCCGACAGTCGTAAGGGAGCAGCGCTCGTATGTATATATGTGAACATAATATAGATTAAGAAAGAGCCCTGTCGCAACCTGCGACAGGGCTCTTTTCTTTTATCCGGTTTTGAGATAAACAGTAAATCGTAAACAATTAAATAAAAAATAGGATTATGAGTTTTTTAGTAAATCAAGATGGTTATTACGGAGAATTCGGTGGAGCATATGTTCCCGAAATACTCCACAAGTGTGTGGAAGAGTTGCAGAACACCTATCTCAAAGTACTGCAAAGCGAAGATTTCAAACAAGAGTTCGACCAATTGCTGCGTGACTACGTAGGACGTCCTTCCCCACTCTACTATGCCCGCCGGCTTTCCGAAAAGTATGGTTGCAAGCTCTACCTCAAACGTGAAGACCTGAACCATACAGGAGCTCACAAGATTAACAACACTATCGGACAGATTCTTCTGGCACGCCGCATGGGCAAGCATCGCATCATCGCCGAAACCGGTGCCGGACAACACGGCGTAGCTACTGCCACCGTATGTGCCCTGATGAACATGGAATGCATCGTCTACATGGGAAAAACGGATGTAGAACGCCAGCATGTCAATGTAGAAAAAATGAAGATGCTGGGTGCAACCGTCATCCCCGTCACTTCCGGAAATATGACGCTGAAAGATGCTACCAACGAGGCAATCCGCGACTGGTGTTGTCATCCTGCCGATACCTACTACATCATCGGTTCCACAGTTGGTCCTCATCCTTATCCCGACATGGTGGCTCGCCTGCAATCCGTCATCAGCGAGGAAATCAAAAAGCAACTCATTGAGAAAGAAGGCCGTGACTGCCCCGACTATCTTATCGCTTGTGTAGGTGGTGGTAGCAATGCCGCCGGAACCATTTACCATTACATTGACGATAGCCGCGTGCAGATCGTCCTCGCCGAAGCCGGTGGTAAAGGAATAGATACGGGTATGACTGCCGCTACCATCGCCCTCGGACAGATGGGAATCATTCACGGTGCACGCACTTACGTCATTCAGAACGAAGACGGCCAGATCGAAGAGCCCTACTCTATTTCTGCCGGACTGGATTACCCGGGTATCGGCCCCATGCATGCCAATCTGGCTGCACAAAAACGTGCCATCGTACTTGCCGTTAATGATGATGAAGCCATCCGCGCCGCCTACGAGCTGACGAAACTGGAAGGTATCATCCCCGCCCTGGAAAGTGCCCATGCCCTCGGTGCCCTCGAAAAGCTGAACTTCAAACCCGATGATGTTGTTGTACTGACCGTTTCGGGACGTGGAGACAAGGATATAGAGACGTATCTTAATAATTAAAAATTATAAATTAAAAATTAAAGGGTTATGAATACATATAATTATCAAACACATAGCCGTACTATTCTCGGCGACTTGCACACTCCTGTAAGTACCTATCTTAAAGTCCGCGACGTCTTTCCCCAAAGTGCACTCATGGAAAGCTCCGACTATCACGGCAGTGAAAATAACCGTTCATTCATCGGACTCTGTCCATTGGCAAGCGTCAGCATCGACCATGGAACAGCTATCTTCCGCCTGCCCGACGGTACTCGCGAAGAACGCCCCATCACACCGGAATATCCTGTAGAAAAAGCTTTAGAGGATTTCCTCGGCCGCTTCCATGTGGAAGGCGAATATGCCAATTACTGTGGTCTTTATGGCTACACTTCTTTCAATGCCGTACGCTATTTTGAAAATATTCCCGTAAAAGATAGCCGCGAAGCCACCAACGACGCACCGGATATGCTCTACATCTTGTATCAATACCTCATTGTCTTCAACGACTTTAAGAACGAAATGGTACTTCTTGAAATGCTTGCCCCCGGTGAAGAAAGCGAACTGGATACGGTACAGAAAGCCATCAATAACCGCAATTACACCGCCTATGATTTCCGTGCCGTTGGTGAAACCACTTCCCCACTTACCGACGAACAGCATAAAGCAAATATCCGTCAGGGAATTGCCCACTGCCTGCGTGGGGATGTGTTCCAGATTGTTCTCTCCCGCCGTTTCGAACAACGTTTCGTAGGCGATGACTTCAAACTTTATCGTGCCTTGCGCAGCATCAACCCCTCTCCTTATCTGTTCTATTTCGATTTCGGAGGTTTCCGCATCTTCGGTTCATCACCCGAGACGCACTGCCGCATCGAAGGCCGCCACGCCTACATCGACCCCATCGCCGGTACTACCAAGCGCACCGGAGATCCCGAACAGGATGCGCTGAACGCCCAATACCTGCATGATGATCCCAAAGAGAATGCAGAGCATGTCATGCTGGTCGATCTCGCCCGTAACGATCTTTCCCGCAACTGCCACGATGTAAAAGTGGATTTCTACAAGGAAATGCAATATTACAGTCATGTTATCCACCTGGTAAGCCGCGTCAGCGGTACGCTGAACGAAGATGCCCGCCCCATCAAAGCATTCATCGACACCTTTCCGGCAGGTACTCTGAGCGGTGCACCCAAGGTACGCGCCATGCAACTCATCAGCGAACTGGAACCGCACAATCGCGGCGCTTACGGCGGTTGCATCGGTTTCATCGGACTGAACGGCTCACTGAACCAGGCCATTACCATCCGTACTTTCGTCAGTCGCAACGGTGTACTTTGGTTTCAGGCAGGCGGCGGCATCGTAGCCAAGAGCAATGAAGAATACGAGTTGCAAGAGGTGAACAACAAACTGGGAGCACTGAAAAAGGCAATCGTAATGGCGGAGAAAATGTAAATTCATGTACAATGTACAATGTACAATTTGCCATGCGGCGTACATAGCGCAGCCAAATTGTACTTTGTAAATTGTACTAAAAAAATTGTACTTTGTAAATTGTAAATTGTAAATGAAATCATGAAAACAGTAATCATAGACAACTACGACTCTTTCACCTACAACCTTGCCCATCTGGTAAAAGAACTCGGCGCAGAAGTAGATGTGCTACGCAATGATAAATTTGAGCTTGAGGAATTGGAGAAATATGATAAGATCATCCTTTCACCCGGCCCCGGCATTCCCGAGGAGGCAGGCTTACTATTAGAGGTCATCCGTACTTACGCAGGACGAAAACCCATACTTGGCGTCTGCCTGGGTGAACAGGCCATCGGACAAGCATTCGGCGGGAAGCTCACCAATCTGAGTGAAGTCTTTCACGGCATACAAACGAATGTAAAAATAAAGAATAAAGATTACATTTTCTCCGGTCTTCCTACTGAAATTCCAGTCGGCCGTTATCACTCCTGGGTAGTGGATACGGAAGGATTTCCCGAAGAATTGGTTATCACCGCCATCAGCTCCGAAGGTCAAATCATGGCACTGAAACATCGGGAATACGATGTTCACGGCATCCAATTTCACCCGGAATCGGTATTGACTCCCGATGGAAAACAGATTGTAGGCAACTGGCTGAAAGGCGTCTGAAATACCACATTTCAAACACTAAAGTGAGGCATTCCGAACACAACAGAATTTTCAATCGTAAATTGTAAATCGTCTAATCGTAAATAAGAAAATGAAAGATATATTAACCCGTCTCTTCAACCACGAAGAGCTTACTTCGGAAGAAACCAAGCAAATTCTCCTGAACATCACCCGGGAAGCTTACCCCGAAGCACAGATTTCCGCATTACTCACTGTATTTCAGATGCGTAGCATCACAGTAGATGAACTAATCGGCTTTCGCGAAGCCCTTATGGAGACTCGCATCCCTATCGACTTCGCGCCTTATCGGCCTATCGACATCGTAGGTACGGGAGGTGACGGAAAGAACACGTTCAACATTTCCACTTGTGCCTGTTTTGTGGTGGCCGGAGCCGGTTACAAAGTTGCCAAACACGGCAATTATGGTGCCACTTCCGTCAGTGGGGCAAGCAATGTCATGGAGCAACACGGCATCCGCTTCACCAATGATCCCGACAAGTTGAAACGCAGCATGGACGAGTGTAACATCGCCTACCTGCACGCCCAACTTTTCAATCCGGCAATGAAGTTCGTCGGCCCTGTGCGCAAGGCATTGGGAGTACGTACACTGTTCAACCTTCTTGGCCCGCTTGTCAATCCTTGCAAGCCTACTTACCAGTTGCTCGGTGTGGCCGATCTTGCACAGATGCGACTCTACACAAATGTTTTTTACAAACTCGGTATCGATTTTGCGGTAGTCAACAGTCTCGATAGCTACGACGAAATCTCCCTCACGGACGAATTCAAAGTTATGACGCGCAATTACGAACGGATTTACCGTCCGCAAGCGCTGGGTTTCAATGCCGCGCAACCCGAAGAGCTCTTCGGCGGAGCCTGCAAAGAGGATGCCGCCCGCATCTTTGATAACATCCTTAATAACCGTGCCACACGTGCCCAAACACAATGTGTCATTGTCAACGCCGCCTTCGCCATCCAGGTGATGGAACCTGAAAAGGAAATCGAAGAATGCATTGCCATCGCTCGCCAATCGCTGGAAAGTGGACGGGCGCTGGAGACGTTGAAGAAGTTTATAATGATTAATAGTTGACAAGGGAACTAGTTAACAAGGGGACAAGGCCTTTCGGCATGATGGCTGGGTGAATTCGCTCACAAGTACAGCGCAGCCCTTCCCCCCTCGTCAACTCGTCAACTTCTCCCCCCCTCTCGTCAACTCAAAAAACAAAAACAATGAAAGATATTTTATCCGAAATCATCGCCCACAAGCGGATTGAGATAGAGCAACAAAAACAAGCAGTCTCCCTCAGTCAATTGCAAGAGCAAGCTGCTGCCATGATGCAGGAAACTGTCGGAACCGGAGCTTCCGGCATAACGCCCGTCCGCAGCATGAAGCATGCACTCGCAAACTCTTCATCCGGCATCATTGCCGAGTTCAAACGCCGTTCCCCTTCCAAGGGCTGGATCAAGGAAAGCGCACAGGCCGATCTCATTCCTCCTGCTTATGAAACTGCCGGAGCTTCCGCCCTCTCCATCCTCACGGATGAAAAGTTCTTCGGCGGAACTCTGCGTGACATCCGTACAGCACGCCCTCTGGTCAACATCCCGATCCTGCGTAAAGACTTCATCATCGACAAATATCAGCTTCTGCAAGCCCGCATTGTAGGTGCCGATGCAGTGCTGCTCATTGCCGCCTGCCTCACACCTGATGAGTGCCACACGCTCACCATGCAGGCACATGAACTCGGGCTTGAAGTTCTGCTCGAAGTGCATAGTATCTCCGAACTCTCCTATATATATAAGGAGACGGATATGGTCGGCGTCAACAACCGTAATCTGGGCAGTTTCGTCACCAACATAGAAAACTCTTTCCGCATTGCAGAAGAGTTAAAAAATGCTGTTGCTGAAATTGATTTTCAGACGCCTCCGCTGCTCGTTTCCGAAAGTGGTATTTCGCACCCTGAAACCATCCGTGAACTACGCTCGGCAGGTTTCCGTGGTTTCCTTATGGGAGAGACATTCATGCGTACAGACGATCCCGGGAGCACATTGGAAGAACTCATTCACGGTATATAAATTTGGAAATTCACACATAATGTCATATATTCGTGATTTTTAAGGTACATAAGCCCATGAATACAATGATCAAAGTATGCGGAATGACCGATGCAGACAATATCCGCGATGTAGAAGTATTAGGTGTAGATATGATCGGTTTTATCTTCTACCCCAAATCCCCCAGATACCTGTACCAGATACCCAGGTACCTGCCTACGCTTGCCAAACGTGTCGGTGTTTTTGTCAACGAAACCAAAGAAAACATCCTTATGTATGTCGACCGTTTCGGTCTGAACTACGTCCAGCTGCACGGTGACGAATCACCCGAATATTGCCGCACCCTTCATTCACAGGGTATCCGGATCATCAAAGCGTTTTCCATCGCTTTGCCCAAGGATCTTCTTGCCGTATCTGATTATGAAGGTTTCTGCGACTACTATCTGTTCGATACACGTACCGTCCACTACGGTGGCTCCGGACAGCAATTCGACTGGAGCATTCTGCAACGTTACACTGGTAGTACCCCCTTCCTGCTTAGCGGCGGTATCAATTCTTACAGTGTCAAAGCTCTGAAAGAATTCCACCATCCCCGCCTTGCCGGTATCGATATCAACAGTCGCTTCGAGACATCTCCGGGCATCAAGGATGTGGAACGGATCGAACGTTTTCTCAAAGAATTAAGAACGAATTAAATTTAGAATAACATCATGAATCGTATAAATCAACTTTTTCAGGACAGCCCTAAAAACTTGCTGTCCATCTACTTCTGTGCCGGTTGTCCAACCCTGGAAGGTACTGCCGACGTCATCCGCACCCTCGAACGCAATGGGGTCCATTCGATTGAAATCGGTATTCCCTTCAGTGACCCAATGGCTGACGGCATTGTTATCCAGGAAGCTGCCACGCGTGCTCTTCGCAACGGTATGTCGCTGCGTATTTTGTTTGAGCAGCTCCGCGATATCCGTAGCGATGTCCGTATCCCCCTCATTCTGATGGGCTATCTCAACCCTATCATGAAATTCGGGTTCGAGGCTTTCTGTCAGAAATGTGTAGAATGTGGCATCGACGGCGTTATTATTCCCGATCTTCCCTTCAAAGATTACGAAGAAACGTATAAACCTATTGCCGACCGTTACGATATCCGTGTCATTATGCTCATCACCCCCGAAACCAGCGAGGCTCGTGTCCGTGAAATCGACGAACATACCGACGGCTTCATCTATATGGTATCCAGCGCTGCTACTACCGGTGCCCAGAAAGATTTCGATAGCCAGAAGCAAGCTTATTTCAAAAAGATACAGGATATGCACCTGCGCAATCCCCGCATGGTTGGCTTCGGCATCAGTAACAAACAGACATTTGACGCCGCTTGTGCCAACTCTTCCGGTGCTATCATCGGTAGCCGATTCGTCACCCTGCTGAATGAAGCTGAAGGAGATGCGGAAAAGGCAATCACACTGTTAAAAGAAGGGCTGAAGAAATGATTGGAAAGGAGTGATTAGTGATAAGTAAATGACATTGTAATGGCAAAATGTCACTTATCACTAACCACTTACCCCTAATCACTATTTTTTTCCTATCTTTGCACCCAAAATAATCAAACCCGGTTATGTTTATGAAGACTGACTACCCATCCGTGTTGCTAATTTATACCGGTGGAACCATCGGCATGATAGAGAACCCAGAGACAGGTGCGCTTGAAAATTTCAACTTCGATCATCTTCTCAAACATGTTCCCGAACTGAAACGTTTCAATTACCGCATCTCTTCCTATCAGTTTGATCCCCCTATTGACTCTTCTGACATGGAGCCTTCGCTTTGGGCAAAAATAGTAAAGATTATCAACTACAATTATGATTACTTCGACGGCTTTGTCATTCTTCATGGAACCGATACCATGTCTTATACGGCTTCTGCTCTCAGTTTCATGCTTGAGAATCTGGCTAAACCCGTCATTCTCACCGGCTCTCAGCTCCCTATCGGCACTCTGCGTACAGATGGAAAAGAAAATCTTATTACCTCTATAGAAATAGCTGCGGCAAAGAACCCCGATGGTACCCCCATCGTTCCCGAAGTGTGTATCTTTTTTGAAAATGAATTGATGCGCGGTAATCGCACCACAAAGATCAATGCCGAAAACTTCAACGCATTCCGTTCATTCAACTATCCCTCATTGGCCCATGCAGGCATCCACATCAAATATGACGCCCACATCATCCGCCGTCCTGATCCGACGCGTCCCATGAAGCCTCATTACCTGTTCGATACCAATGTGGTTATGCTCACTCTTTTTCCCGGTATCCAGGAAAGCATCATCAATTCTGTTCTCCATGTCCCAGGGCTGAAAGCGGTTGTACTCAAAACATTCGGTTCCGGAAATGCTCCTCAGAAGGAATGGTTCATCCGCCAACTGAAGGACGCCACAGAACGTGGCATCATTATTGTTAACATCACTCAATGCCAACGTGGCGTAGTCGAAATGGGACGTTACGAAACCGGACTGAAATTGCTGCAAGCAGGCGTCATCAGCGGATACGACAGTACTCCCGAATGTGCAGTAACCAAACTTATGTTCCTCCTTGGCCATGGTCTCAATCAAGCCGAAATCCGTTACCGGATGAACTCTGACCTTGCGGGAGAAATCACTAAAGCATAAACTAAAAAAAAGCATAAAGCTTGTGATTGACGGATTATAGCAGCAGAAAATCTCTGTTGACTATAATTTCGCTTCATTTCGTATACCCAAAAGACAAACTGACCAGAATTTACAAGTTATTAAGACTTAGCTATAGTACTCATATTTAATAAATAAATCATCTATATGCAACAAAAAAACAACTTTTTTTGTTGTTATATCAAATTTATCTCTATCTTTGTGGCGAGAATATGCAAGAAATGCGCGCTCTCGACGGCCAATGATCAGAATAAGCCAGTAAATCAATATGTATTATTTTATCGATTATGAAACTAATTAACCGATTATCAGTAATGGCTACCGTGGTGAGCACCATGTTCTTAGCTAGTTGTGCGGATGATGTTTACGATCCTAGCAAGGAGCCGCAGGTAACACCAACAGAAAATCCTTTGGGAGAAGGCTTCAATGCCCCCGATGGTTTCAATTGGTCCATGATTAACACCGTCAATCTCAATGTTGAGGTAAAAGATGCGTTCAATGGAAAATATCAATATGCAATTGAGGTATTTACCAGTAGCCCTTTGGCTGACGAAACCGCAACTCCCATTGCAGCGGGGCCGGCAAAACAAAGCGCTAACTATATTGCTGAAGTTAATATTCCCAAGACTGTCGAATTCCTTTATATTCGCCAAACTGACCCTAATCAGCGGAAGGAAGTATACGCATACGCAGTACCTGAAAATGGCGGTTCATTGAATTGTAAGCTATATTACACTGCAACTACCTCCAGAGCGGTAACGCGTGCTTCATCAGTTGGAACATCCGGCTGGGACAATGTTACAGATCCCGGATATACAGAAGAGACTTATAATGTCCCTTCAGAATCCGCATCTATTATCAACGGAAATCAATTACCTAACGGGTCTACCTATATCATAAAGCCAGGTGAAACTTTATCCCAAGTGCTTCATTCTTATAATGGAGCCAACGCTACAGTATATATACAAGGAACCTGGAATGTAAATGGAAACATCACCCCCCAAGGGATAGACATCATCGTTCTGAATGGTGGTAAAATCACATCTACCTCCGGTACTTTTATGGTATCAGATAAGTCTTCCCTCACTGTACAAAGTGGAGGTGAAGTAAACTGTAATATATTTAGTACAGCTACCAATGTTGTTATCAAAAACTTCGGTACTATAAAAGCAAAAGAAGTATCCGGACAGAATGGGCTTAATACTGGTACTGTATTGTATAATGCTTCCGATGCCCTTTTCCAAGTAGAGGATAAATTCATCATCACCAGTTCTCAGATTTACAACCATGGCACAATCAGCCTAACAGCCGAGAATGCGTATATGCAAGCCAACAAAACTTCCGCAGCATGTCTTATTGCAAATTATGAAAAAGCCACTATAAAAGGTAACCGTATACAAGCTGGAGCCACGATTGTAAACAGCGGTACAATCGAAGTAAATATATTAGAAAACTCTTCGACTGACTTCCTTTATAACAACTGCCTTTTGATTGTAAAAAATACATTCAAATTCAGAAATGTAGTATTGGATCAAGCTTCTATAACCGGAGGTAGAACTAACCCGAGTGATAAAGAATGGCTACCGGTTCCACTTGTAGAGAGTTTAAACAGTGCTCAATACACGCTGATTGATGGCTCCATGATCAAAGCTAAAGAATTCAAAGTTCAATCTGGCAGCCAAGTTACATTTAAAGCCATTAACAAGGCGAAAGAAGATCGTTCTATGATTAAGGCGGAAAATATCTATTTTGAATGGCATACATACGTACAAGGAAATATGGTTTTGGAAGGAAAGCAATATAACCCCGAACGTTCACACATAGATGCATCTGTTGCTAGCACTGGTTATGACGAATCCAAATATACAATTGAAACCTGTGGTGGTATCTTCAATGAAGGCAACGAAGGTGAAGATCCATATACTCCGGAAATCCCCGTTGTAGATGATGCAACGACTTACACTTATGTATTTGAGGATAACTGGCCTAAATATGGTGACTTTGACCTCAATGACATTGTTTTAACATTAAACAACAGATCAACCCAAGCTAATTCAAATGGTAATTTGAAAAGCGCTCAATTTGATATTACTCTTGAAGCAGTTGGTGCAAGTAAAATCGTAGGGGTTGGTATTCGCTTCCTAGGTTTACCAGCTAGCGTTACTCCAAGCACTTTCACCATTAAGGGGAATAATGCTTCTTTTGAGGCCGGACAAAGCCTGCCTACACTGATATTATTTGAAAGTGCCCATACTGAATTTGGTTTCACCGACAGGCCATTCATTAATACATACCAGACCGCTTCGACTAATAAAGCCGATCTGCCCCAATATGCAGTGCGCTTTGAATTCACAGAATCTGACAAAATTTCTTCGTCAGCATTCAACATAAACAATCTTGATGTATTCATTATCACAAAAGCCGCCGATCAAAGAACCAAACGTACGGAAGTACATATAGCAGGATATGCACCAACAGACTTGGCTAATACCACATTGTTTGGACAAGCTAATGATGACTCTTCATTATCTTCTAAACGGTATTATTTAAGCAACGAAAATCTAACATGGGGTATAGTTATTCCGGATACGTTCGCTTGGCCACTAGAGACAAAAAACATAAAAGATGTTTATACAGAATTCGCTAATTGGGTTACTTCTGGAGGTAAAGAAAACAAAGACTGGTATAAAAACCATAACGGGCAAGTATTCAAAAAATAATTTGATTTTCTAATAACGCAAAAAGTCGATGAACCCCTTATTCATCGGCTTTTTCAGTAATAAGGAAAGGTATTATTCAGAATACCTCATCATATAGTTAAAAATCACTAATAAACAATCTTTTTAAACCTTATAAAAATTGTTATTATCTTAATTGTACGTATTTTTGTTATTAATCAAGCAAAACAAACAAGGTCATGGAAAAGAAACTTAGAATAAGTCTATTTTTGTCAGCCCTATTAGTCACTTTATGTGTTCTTAGTAGCTGCGAAAAAGATGTCTTTAGCCCCGAAAAGGTTAAAGCAACTTATGAGGATAAGTTCCCTGTCAAAGACATCGACCCGCAGATGGATTGGAAAATGACCAGACAAGTAAAAGTTAACATAAGTGTATACGAAGACTCTGAAACAGACTACATCATTCGCATTTACGACAGCAATCCTTTAATAGCAAATTCCACAGCTAAATTATTAGCAGAAGGAACTATGAGCAATAATGTTTCTTTCATTACTACAATGGACTGTCCTATCACATTAACAGATGTGTTTGTATGCCGTACTGATGCGCATAACCGTAACGTGGTCCGCTATGTATCTATAGTTAATGGAGAAGTGAGCACAACATTCGGCAATGCTACCCATACACGTTCTATGACACGATCTGTTTCAATTGAAACATACACCCCTGAATATTCAGAAACCGACATCAATGCAATGCTAAAAGAGGCGGAAGAGATTACGTCCCAAACAGATTTATTGAATGGAAAAGTATATAAGATATCAGCAGGAAACGTATATACAGGTGTTATCAATAAAAATGGTTTATCTTATGATAATCCTGCCATTATTATTATCTTAGGTAAATGGCATCCCACTATGGGATTAAATATACAACGTGGAATAGACTTCTATGTAATGAATGGAGGAGAAATCACAATCCCGGATTCTCAAACATTGTCATTTATAGAAAATAGCCGTTTAATGATATATAAAGGCGGAATAGTAAACGGAAACAAGATTTATTATTCCAACGGATCTTACAAGCGATATAATTATAATGCCGGCACACTTCAGGTATCTTATGTTGGTATAGACACCCAAGGTATTTTATATAATAATGGTACTCTTCAAATAGGAACATTAGATATAACCAGTGGCGGAAAGCTAATTAACCAAGGACATGCAAAAATCTCCTCAACCACTAACAATACTTATATTGAAAATGGGTGCTACTTAGATATAGCCGGCGAATTCCGGGGAGATTTAACTCTTGGTGATAATTGTGCCGCCATTATCAATGAGTACCCTGCAACTTGGGGAGGGAAGAAAATAACTCTGGGCGACAATTGCATGATTACCATAAATAAAGCGTCTTTTATGCAGACAATATTTACAGGTAGTTCGCAACCCTCACTTATTAAAGTAGGGACATTAGCAGATATTCAACTTAATCCTAACACTGCCCAAGGAAATATTTATTTTGAGTTTAACAGTTTTAATAGTAATTGGAGCAATGATACTTGGAGATACATAGGCCAACTGACTTACTTCTCCAAATGGGGAGAATCCCCTGTCATCATCCCTAAAGGAGACTGTACCGGTGAAGGTAACAATCCAGGAGAAGGAAGTGAAATTCCTTCTGATCCAATGCCTTATACTTATGTATTCGAAGACAATTATCCTCTTGTAGGAGACTACGACTTTAATGACATCGTATTGGATGTAACCATTGAATACGATCGTGGAGCAGACAATAAAATCACGTCCACCTATCTTAATGTTGCTTTAACAGCTGCCGGGGCTACCAAAACGATTGGTGCCGGATTACGTATTGTTGGAATAGAAAAATCGGCTATTGACAATATCAGTTTTAGTGGAGATAAAGATCAATTCCAAGCAACTTTGCTTAATTCCATGTTCAGTACAGGTATTGAGAACGATATGACAATCCCACTTTTTGGAAATGCACACAGAGTATTTGGGGTATCTTCCGGAACAATGGTAAATACAGGAAGGGCGACAGCTCCAGTCTACACTTGCAAAGTTAAAATAGAGCAAAACAATGCCTATCAACAGGAAGATCCAATCATCACCAAAGATAATTTAGACTTTTTCATTGCGTACAAATATAAAAGCATGGAAAAGCGTGTGGAAGTCCACCTCTATGAATTCTGGAAATACGGTGCTACTAATGCGGGTACTGTTCAAGAGACCAATCTTGAATTAGCTGGTAATAACACATGGGCAATCTGTGTTCCTAATTTCCGTTACCCCAACGAAAGCATCAATATCAGTAATCAAAAAGATAACAACGACTGTGCTTATCCTAAGTTTTTAGACTGGGCTCGCAACCGTAACGTTAGCCAAGATTGGTATAAGTACCCTAATGAAGGAAAAGTTTATAGATAATAAATAACAGGTAGAGAACAATTATAAATTATAATAATGAAACAGATATTATTAGTGGATGATAAAGCCTCCATAGGCAAAGTACTTTCTATGTATTTGGGAAAAGAGTATGATTTTGTGTACTGTGAAGATCCCTTAAAAGCTATCGATTGGTTACACGAAGGTAATGAACCAGACTTGATCATATCCGACATACGTATGCCGAAAATGACAGGTTCGGAATTCCTCCATTACCTTAAAAGTAATGAGTTATTTAAGCACATTCCCGTTATGATGCTTTCTAGTGAAGAAAGTACTACTGAACGTATCCGTTTGCTTGAAGAAGGAGCTGTGGACTACATACTGAAGCCTTTCAATCCTATGGAACTGAAAGTACGCCTCAAGAAATTTATCTGATTAACAACAAACAACACGTAAAGACGCATGTTATACTATATCTATATCGGAACTAATCGGATTATCATTGATCACCTGAGCAAAATTACAGGTGGTATGTTTGTTGCCGTATCTTCTTCCCAGAAAGCAGCAAAAGTTATTGACGGTATTCGAGAACGGTATAACATATCTATTCTTTATGAACAAACAGATGTACGCGAGGCAGATTGTATTGAGATTAGTTATCTACGTAAACGTTATCCCCGGGTTTATATCACTCTTATTACTGAAGCATTAAAGGCCGAAAACCGAAAAAATTATCTACAAGCCGGAGTTAACAATACACTTCCGCCTCATGCAGAAGAAGAAAGCATTCAACGCATGAATGTTTATCTAAGAGCACGTAAGGAAAGTAAGCTAAAAGAATTTAGTGAGACACATCGTAAAGTATTGAACACGTTTAGACTTCCTCTATGGAAACGTACATTCGATGTGCTTTTTGCGGGTACTGCCGTTATTATACTTTCTCCATTACTAATAGGGACAGCTGTAGCTATTCGATTGGAAAGCAAAGGAAAAATTATATATAAGTCACAACGTGTTGGATCTAACTATCAGATTTTTAACTTCTTGAAATTTCGTTCTATGTATACTAATGCAGATAAACGATTGAAAGAGTTGAATGCCCTCAATCAATATCAAATAGAGGAAGTTGAAAGTTCTGATGAAGGACCGGAGATTCGATTTGATGACCTTACCGGTGCGTCAGACGAAGAAGAAAATTTGTTGATTTCAGATGATTTCGTGATTTCTGAAGAAGACTTTATTAAGCAGAAAGAAAAAATGCTGCAAAATACGTTCGTTAAGATTGAAAACGATCCTCGAGTCACGCGCGTTGGCCGTTTTATTCGTAAATATAGTATAGATGAATTACCACAGCTATTTAATATTCTAAAAGGTGATATGAGTATTGTGGGTAATCGCCCCCTCCCACTCTATGAAGCAGAATTATTAACCAGTGATGCATACATTGATCGTTTCATGGCTCCATCAGGCTTAACTGGATTATGGCAAGTAGAAAAACGAGGTGGTGCAGGTAAAATGTCAGCTGAAGAAAGAAAGCAACTGGATATCAAATATGCAAGAGATTTCTCGTTTTGGTTAGACTTGAAAATTATATTTAAAACATTAACGGCGTTCATCCAGAAAGAAAATGTATGATATATTATTAATAAACTAAAATATGAAAGTTTCACATCATATTATCCTATTGTCTGTAGTTTGCTTTATTGGACTAATGCAATCTACTAATATTTATGCACAAGAAACGACTACTCGTGAAGAGCGAATTAAGCAGTTACAACTCCTTCAATCCAAATACGATCAAGAAGAATTAAGTCAAATTCCTTCTGCTTCAAAAAATACACCCGCAAATCTTGAGAAATTAGAGCTTCCTCCTTTATCTGTATTTTTAGATGCAGTAAGCGAGAATGCAACGATAAAAAAGAAACAAGCTGAAATCCAACAAATTGAAGCAGAATACCGATTACAAAAACGTGACTGGTGGGATTATCTCCGTCTTAATGCCATGTACTCTTACGGAAGATATAATATGCTCAGTAATAATAGTGATGAATTCACCCCGATGTATCAAACAACAATGAGCAGTGCACAACATAATTTTAATGTAGGAGCTAGTATTACTGTCCCACTTGGTGGTTTTGTCAATCGTAAACTTCGTAATAAATCCTATAAATACAGTGTAGATCAGATAAAATACAGTATGGATGAAGTGATGGAAGAACGTAAACTAAAAGTATTAGAAGCGTACAATGCGGTAACCGAACAACTTGCTACCATCAAAGCAAAAGCTGAATCTGCAGCACTTTATAATGCGCAAATGAAGATCTCAGAAAATAACTTCATACAAGGTAGTATTGATATAATTAGTCTATCTCTGGAAAGAGGAAGACGTTCTACTGCTGTTGTTCAATATGAGCAAAGTCGCGTAGCATTGCATAATTCTATAATTCTGCTTGAAATGCTTACAAATGTAAAAATTATCAAAGACAAATAATATCTATGGATATCATACAATTTTTAGCCCAATTTTTCTATCGCATTCGCTACCGGTTGCTATGGGGAACTTTTATTGTTACGGCTTTAGTCGTTTATTTTACCCAATTTCTACCGTATAGCTATACTGTTAATAGTAGTATCTATGCGGGGGTAACTAATGCATCTTCTGTCACTAATGAAGGATTCAATCTTTTCTCTGTTAATAGCACTTTTGATAATCTAATTAATATTGCGAAATCTAAAGGAACTCTGGAAAAGGTATCAGTACGTCTACTTGCCACATGCTTAGTATATGGTGATGAATATAAAGACAATCATTACATCCTTGCTAAACATTATAGACAGTTATTACAAACTGTACCCAAAGAGGTTATTACATTAATAGACAGAAACTCCGTTGAGAAGACTACTGAAAATTTAATTCAATACAGAAAGTCTAGCAATAGAAACTTTGTATATACCATATTCAGCCATCCTCGTAGTCCATTCTTTAGTTATAACGCACTAAGCAAAATAAACGCTAAACGTCTAGGCACTAGCGATTTAATTGACATCAGTTATACTTGTAGTGACCCAGGTATCACTCAAAATACAATTATAATCTTAGAAGATGAATTAATCAAATCTTATGAAGAACTACGTTTTAGTGCAACAAACGATGTTATAGCCTATTTTGAAGAACAAGTAAAAAAGGCGAAAGCAAATCTGATGCATGAAGAAGATGATTTAATGCATTACAATGTACAAGAAGAAGTAATCAACTACCTTGAACAAACAAAAGCTCTTGCTATTACTAAATATGAAGTCGAGGATCGTTATGAACTTGCTCAACGAGAATATGAAAGTGCACGAGCATTACTTAAAATGTTAGAAGAGAAGATGGATATTCGTGCTCAAATTCTACGAACAAATACCAATCTTCTACAAGAATTGAATAAGGTAAGTTCCTTGAATGAAAAAATCATGGAGCAAGAAATTTTCACTAACGATAAAACATATGATCAGAATTTAGAATTACAAAACAACAAACGTAATTTAAAAAAGGCAGAAGAAAATATCAGCAATTTATCTGATAAACTAAATGAATTCGGCTTCTCTAAAGAGGGAGTTGGAATTCAGAGTATGGTAGAGGAATGGCTGCAAGCCGTTGTTAGAGAGGCTAGAAGTAAAGCAGAACTGAAAGTACTAAAAGAACGAATGGAGGATATTAGAGAAGGTTATCGAACTCTATCACCTGTTGGTACACAAGTTAACCGTAAAGAACGTGCTGTAGGTATTGCTGAAGCAACTTATCGTGAACAACTCCGAGGACTTTCTGAGGCGCGTCTTCGTCTGAAAAATATAGAGATGAGTACTAGTAATTTGCAAATTATTAGCCCACCTGAATATCCATTAACAGACAATGGCCGTAAACGTTTACTATATATTATATTCGCACTTGTAGGAAGTATAATCTTTATAACCGGTTTCTCATTACTCATTGAATTAATAGATCGCACCTTACGAGATGCATATCGTAGTAGACGCCTCACAGGCTTACCTGTTCTTGCAGCATTTAATGGCACTAATAATTTAAAATACCGTGGTTTTCTCAAAGCTTGTAATCGCCGTGCAGCTGCATATGCCTGTCAGCAGATCAATGGATATTTACAACCTAATCGAGCTACAATTATTAATTTACTGAGTATTGAAAAGCGAGAAGGGAAATCATTTTTAGCAAAATATTTCGCTCAATATTGGGAAAGTGAAGGTCTATGCGTGCGTATAGTAAGTCATGATATTGATTTTGAAAAAGAAAGCAAAAATTATGTACAAGCACAACAACTTTCAGATTTCTGGCAATTAAATGATGCCGAGCAAAAACCGGATATTATTTTAGTAGAATATCCTGCTTTATGTCATTATGACATTCCTGAGAAAGTTCTTGCAGAGTCTGACTTTAATTTATTGATAGCTAACGCTGCACGCTTATGGAGCGAAAAAGATAACGCTCGGCTCCGTTCAGTAAAAGAAGTTTTGAAAGATAAAATATTATATTTGTATCTGAACAATGCTGATCGTGAAACAGTAGAATCATTTACTGGAGAACTTCCACCTCACAATTCCGTTCACAGTTTCTTTAGACGTTTGGCTCAATTAGGACTAACATCCAAAAAGGCTGCTGTAAAATAAACATTCTAATATGGCACAAAAAGAATATATATCACCTATTTTTCTGCTTTATTTCGGTTTAGTAACCGGACTAACAGCTATTGTCATAAGTGCTGTATCCGGTTCTTTAGTTGGAATATGTATCGTGATGGTTATGCCAATCCTATTATACTATCTATTACAAATTATACGTATTCCTATTATAGCGTTTTATGGATTATTTATACTGAATTATTTCATTATAGCAATAATGCGATATACTCATACTAGTGGCTTAAGTATCATTATGGATATAGGATTATTCAGCATTTGTTTTGCTGCTGTTGCTCATTCTATATTAACCAAGAGCCTACCCTGGAAATTCGCTTATAATTTTCTCACTATTGGTGCATTAGTTTGGGCCCTTTATTGCTTTTTTGAACTATTAAATCCTACAGCTATTAGCGAAGCATGGATAAGTTCGCGAAATTTGATATATAATGGAGTAATTGTATCTCTCATATCTAGTGTACTTATAACACAGTATAAATATATTAAGCAGCTACTTTTTTTACTATCAATATTAGTAATATTAGCTTGTATCAAAGCACTAATACAAAAATATATAGGCTTTGATGGTACAGAAAGACAATGGTTAGCCGAAGGAGGAGCTAGAACACATATCATTGCTACTGGTACGCGATATTTCTCATTCTTCACTGATGCTGGAAATTTTGGTTCCAATATGGGATTTGCATGTGTTCTTTTTGGTATATCAGCCATTTATACTTCAAATAAAAATACAAGAATATATTACACAATAACAGCTATCCTAGCACTTTATGCATTATTCATGTCTGGAACCCGAGGAGCGATAGCAGTACCTTTGGGGGGATTATTGTTATTCTGTTTTATAAGTAAAAAATTCAGTCTCATGATTGCAACTGCTATCATTGGAATTTGCATTTATACTTTTTTTGCTTTTACCTATATTGGACAAGGAAACACCATGATACGACGTATGCGTACTTCTTTTCGCCCTACTGAAGATGCATCTTTCAATGTACGGCTTGAAAATCAAAAGAAAATAGCTGAATACCTTAGAGAACGCCCATTTGGAGAAGGCTTAGGATTAGGCGGTGTGGAAGCACAGCGGTTCGCAGAGCGTACAACCACTTTAATTCCCCATGATTCTACTTATGTAAAAATTTGGATGGAAACAGGCATAGTAGGCCTTATATTATATTTAGGTTTACTGATTATTGCGTTACTTTGGGCATGTTTTATTGTTATGTTCCGAGTAAAGCATAATAGGCTCCGAGGATTACTTACAGCTATGCTTTGTGGAGTATTTGGTTTAATGATTAGCGCTTATGGAAATGCTTTTTTCAATCAATTTCCCACACAAATCATTGTATTTACATGTTTAACCATAGCGATCAATGGACATCGCATAGAGAAATATACAACCGATAATCAAACAAATAAACAATTAATTATAATATGATGACTGATTTTTTTTCTATATTTGATCCCGATTGGTGGATGGATGAAAACAATAATGCTTTGCAAATAGTAGATGCGATTCTTTTTTTATTCATGGCTCTTCCTGTATTATACTTGTTTATTTGCGCATTATTCTCATTAGGTAAATACAAGAACCCTTATCCTGACGCCAGTATAAAGCATCGTTTTTTAGTACTTTTTACGGTATTGCGTAATGGAAAGGAAGTTATTAACTCCATTAATTATTTTCTGGACACACAATTATATCCCCGTGACAAATATAATATCGCTGTTGCCGCAACTCAATTGCCTGAAGAAGATTTAATTACTTTACTTCAAATGCCAGTCAACATTGTTGTTCCAGATAAAGAGCAATGTACTAAAGTATATGCAATTCAACAAGTAATGGAGAGATACTCTCCAAATGAGTACGATATGGTAGTTATTTTTAATTCTGATAATCGAATTGTGCCTAATGCCGTGAATCTATTCAATAATGCCTATTATTCAGGTTGTGATGCAATACAAGCACATCGTATGACAGAAAATCTAACAACAAGTATTGCTGTTCTTAATGCTACCAGCGAAGAAATTAATAATAATATTTTCCGAAAAGCACACACTCGTATGGGATTCTCTTCTGCTCTAATAGGTTCCGCTATGGCATTTGATTTTAAAATGTTTCATGAAATAGCTCCAACTTTAAAAGGATCGGATATGAGTAAGGCTATGGAGACAGCTTTATTAAAAGAAAATATTTATACCGAATATCTAGAAGAAGTTGTTTGCTACAGTAAGAAAGAAGAAAATACAGATGGGTATGAAGCCCAACGGATAGGTTGGCTTCGTTCACAATATAGTAGTACTATTTTTGCATTAAAAAAATTACCACTAGCTTTATTACAAGGCCATTGGGATTATGCCAATAAGTTATTTCAATGGCTACTACCTTCTCGTTTTTTACTAATTGCTTGTATTGTATTAATTACAATTGCCATAACTTTATTAGATTGGCATCTTTGTCTTAAGTGGTATATATTACTTCTTTGTATTGGTATAGCATTCCTAATGGCTCTACCTGAAGGTGAAGTAAACAAACGTTTTAAACGAGCCATTTGGGCTCTTCCTATATTAGTGTTTACTTCCATCTTCAGTCACATCAAAAGGCTATTTGGATATAATAGAAAAAAAGAAAAAAATAACAAAAAGAAAAAAAAATAGTAGGGGAAAATAATCATGAAAATAGCGATCGAGGCCCAACGGATTTTTCGTCCCAATAAGCACGGAATGGATTTCGTAGCATTGGAAACTATACGCGAATTACAAAAACGGAAAGACGGTAATGAATATTATATTATTGTCGCTCCGGGAGAAGATCGTTGTTTAAAAAATAGTAGCAATCTTTCAATTATTGAATTAAAATGTCCTCCTTATCCACTTTGGGAACAAGTGGGTCTTCCCCGGATAGTAAAAAATCTCGGGGTTGATTTATTGCATTGTACTTCAAATACAGCGCCAATACTATGTCCCGTACCCTTAGTCTTGACATTACACGACATTATATATCTAGAGCCACGCCAACATAGAAGCCCTTCTCTTTATCAGGAAATGGGTTGGCATTATCGCCGGCTAGTAGTACCACGCATACTGAAGAAGTGCAAGAAAATCATCACTGTTTCTCATTTTGAATGTGAACGTATTAGGGAAGCGCTACATATCCCTGCAGAACGTATCACAGCCATTTACAACGGTTACAATACTCACTTTCGTCCATTACCAGAAATTGACATGCATACTGTACACCGATATATTCCCGAAAATAGTTTTCTGTTTTTTTTAGGAAATACTGATCCCAAAAAAAATGCAGCACGTGTACTGAAAGCATACAATCTATACCTGCAACAATCTGCCGTTAAACGCCCTTTACTCATCGCTGATCTAAAAGAAGAATACATAGACTTTCTATTGGCACAAGAAGGCATTACCAATATAAAACATCATCTGTATTTTCCAGGATACATTTCTAACAATGATCTTGTTACACTCTATAATGCTGCTTTCATATTCCTTTACCCCTCACTGCGCGAAAGTTTTGGTATCCCAATGTTGGAAGCTATGGCATGCGGTACCCCTATCATTACAGGAAATATATCTGCTATGCCAGAAGTAGCTGGAAACGGTGTATTGACAGTTGATCCCTTCAATCCAGAAGATATTGCAAATAAAGTGTTACAGTTAGAGCAAATCCCAGCTTTATATCAGCAACAAAAAAATTACGGATTAAAGAGAGTACAACAATTTTCATGGGCAAAGACTGCAGAAGAGTTACTGGAAGTATATCAATCAATAAAAATCTAAGGAACATGATTACAGGCAAAGATTTTATCATAACAGGCTTGCAGCCGTGGGACTTACCAATCGGTTCCAATGCAAGAGACATCGCTAAAGAAATAGCAAAACATAACCGTGTTCTTTATATTAATACTCCACTTGACACTATAACCTTATGGAAAAGCGATAATGCTATCGATGTACTACATCGAAAAGAGGTTATCTACAAAAAGAGAGAGACCATACGCCATATAGAAGAAAATCTATGGATTATGGACTATCCTTTTAGTATATGGCCCTGTAACTTTCTGCCAGATGGCAAAATATTTGACTTTGTCAATCGAATAAATAATAAAAAAATGTACAAATATGTACTGAAAGCAATTAATCAATTACATTTCAATAATTACATTCTACTCATAGACAATGATATCTATCGCAGTTTTTATGCCCATGAATATCTACACCCCGCCTTATCAATATATTATAGAAGAGATAATCTGATTAGTCTTTTTTGGGGAAAGCATGCCCCCCGCCTAGAACCCCAATTATGCAAGAAAAGTGATTTGGTGATAACAAATTCCATACAACTAGCCGAGTCTGTCAAAGTTTATAATTCCCATTGCTATGATATTGGACAAGGTGTAGACTTAAAGAACTATGACAACAGTATTAATTATCCGTTACCCCAAGACATGAGAGATATAAAACGCCCAATAATCGGCTATATGGGATGGATTACATCTCTAAGGCTTGATGCAAATTTATTATATGAAGTAGCAGCTAGTCTTAATTATTCATTTGTATTAGTGGGCGGAGAAGATGATTTGTTTAAAAAGCACCCTCTCCATACACTAGATAATGTGTACTTTTTAGGAGAAAAGCCACAAACGGAAACTGTAAATTATATGGCTCATTTTGATGTATGTATCAATCCACAGCTAATAAACAATATCACAATTGGCAATTACCCGCGGAAGGTAGATGAATATTTGGCACTGGGTAAACCGGTAGTGGCAACACGGACAGAAACCATGAGAATTTTTAATGACTATGTATGGAATTGCACTAATAAAAGAGAATACCTATATGCCATTAATCAAGCCCTGTCTGAGGCCAATGACCGTGACAAACAACAGAAGCGTATAGCATTTGCACATACGCATAGTTGGGCCAACAGTGTCAATAAGTTATACAAAGCCATCATTGAAAAAAAATCTTCTTATGGAATTAATTGAAAGAATAAAAAGAAGCAATCGGTTGAGAAGTATTACTTTATATTTTTTAGTCCCGAAACATAACCCTAGACCACGGCTATGGACGAGAATATTTTTATTTCCATTTATCATCAAAAGAGGAAAAGGAAGTCTTATTCGACGAAGAGCACGAGTAGATATTTTCCCTTGGCACAAATGTATTATTGGCAAGCATGCTACTGTAGAAGATTTTGCCCTTATCGCTAATGGAGTAGGCGATTTATTTATTGGTGATAATGTGCGCGTCGGAATAGGTTCAGTTGTTTTAGGACCAGTCACCATAAAATCGGGAAGCGGATTAGGACAGCATGTATTTATTTCAGGTTTCAATCACGAATACACAGACGGTACCCAAAATTCCAAATATCAAGGACTTATAAGAAAACCTACCGTCATTGATGAAGACACTCACATTGGTGCCAATGCAGTGATAACAGCTGGAGTACACGTAGGCAAGCGTTGTCAAATTGGCGCCGGCAGTGTAGTTACAAAAGATATTCCTGACTATAGTATAGCTGTGGGCAATCCTGCTAGAGTTATTAAACAATATGATTTTGAACAGAAAGAATGGATTAAAGTAAAATAAGTGTATTATGAATTATCGAAATATAAAAGACTTAAATGAAATTATATTAAAGCGCCTCTACATCCTCCCCCGTAATTTCGATTTAATAGTAGGCATTCCCCGCAGTGGAATGTTTCCTGCTAATTTGCTGGCACTTTATCTAAATCGTCCGGTCACTGATTTGGATTCTTTTCTCAATGGACATGTGTATAAAGCTGGAGAACGTGGTCAATTCTTTGACATTAAACAATTCAAAAAAATATTGATTGTTGACGACAGTATTGCTAGCGGTTCAGCACTAAACAAATGTAAAGAACAACTCAAACAGCTGGAGAGTAATTTTGAGATAAGATACTGTGCTGTGTATGTCATTCCATCTAAGACAGATGTGGTTGATTACTATTTTGAGACAGTTCCCCTCCCCCGCTATTTCCAATGGAATATTCTGAATCACACTATACTTCAGAAAGCATGTTTTGATATTGATGGTGTGCTTTGTGCAGATCCAACACCAAAAGAAAATGATGACGGCGAAAAATATCGTCATTTCTTGCTAAATGCACAACCGCTTTTTATCCCAGGTTCTCCTATTGGTACACTCGTTACTTCACGACTTGAGAAATATCGTCCTGAAACAGAACTCTGGTTACAACAAAACAACGTGAAATACGATAAACTAGTCATGCTTGATTTGCCTGATATGGCAGCCCGCCAACGTGCTAATTGTCATGCTTCATTCAAGGCCAAAGAATACAATTCGTCAATGGATTATATGTTATTCGTGGAAAGTAACCTGTATCAAGCACTTGAAATTAATCGCATTACCAAGAAGCCAGTGTTATGTACCGAAAATTTCAATATGATATATGATTCTGAATCTTTTCTATACAATCTGAAATCTGGACAGACTATGCCAAAAGTAAAGTCTTTTCTACTGAAGATACGTAACTTTATCCAAAGATTTCAGTAGAACTAAAATTATAAAAAATAGTATGTAATACAAAGTTTTATTTTTCACAAATAAAAACAGTGTAATACTTTCCTTAAGATAAAAAATAAATCATAAACCCAAAAAGATGAAGTGGTACAGTAAATATTTAGAAGTGTTTGAACACTCCAGCAAAGAAATCCCTAACACAATAAAAGATAGAATTGCAAACCAAATAAGGACTGTAATGCCGAAAGAAGCTCCTCTCTGTTCTGTCATTGCCATTGCGCACAATGAAGAAACACACATATTGGGCTGCCTATGGTCCCTAGCTGATAACATATGTGATTTCCCCTTTGAAATCATTGTCGTAAATAACCACTCCACAGATGCTACTGAACAATTACTTAAAGAGGTAGGCGTAACCTATTATAACGAAGAAAAACAAAGCCCAGGCTTTGCTCGCCAATGTGGTTTAAACCATGCGTATGGTAAATATCATATTTGCATTGACGCTGATACCCTATATCCACCACATTACATTGCTACACACCTAAAATATCTTGAACAACCAGGAATTGTGTGTACTTACGGACTGTGGAGTTTCCTACCCGATGAAAAATATACAAAAACCGGATTATTCTTCTATGAATCCCTTCGCGACCTTTATCTTCTGCTTCAAAACATAAAGCGTCCAGAACTGGTAGTGAGAGGTATGGTCTTGGCTTTTCATACTGAATCAGCCAGAAAAGTAGGCTTTCGCACAGATGTCATCCGTGGCGAAGATGGAAAGATGGCACTTGGATTAAAACAATATGGAAAACTTAAATTCATAAAAAGCCATAAAGTGCGTGCTGTCACCAATAATTCTATATTGAATAATAAAGGGCGCCTAATAAATAATATATGGTTCCGAATAAAAAAAGGGGCAAAGAATTTCAAATTATTACTCACAACTAAAACAGAATGAAACATCGCTTTCTACTCCATCATTCGCTTGTGAAATGTTTGACTATTTACTAGTCAATATACTATCCCCTATAAAAAATTAGGAAGTCGTTCTAATACTCTTTCAAAGCCAAACAAATTAGACACAATTCTTTCATTATTTAGGATTATTCAATAAATGTCCGTATTTTGTATATAATGAAGAGTAGGTCTTTATTTTCGTGGTCTTAGTTTTTCATTTTTTATGCTTTCATTCTTTATCCTGCAAAAAAACTCGACATGAGCATAACATTCCACGGGTAATCTCCTCAAGCATTGTTTACTATATATCAAGAATTTATCTCTGCAGTTTTTCTTTTGCATTTTTCTACTATATATGCAGCATTGATCACATATATTCCAAAGAAAATCCAAAGTATTTCAGTATTTCTGTTTCTTGCTTTTGTGCACCAAAATTTTCTTCCAAATGGGTAGATCTTTCGCGGCTGAGCACTAATCTGAATATTTTATAGGCTTTCTCATCTTTGACACCCCTATCTTTACGAACAAAAGAGGTGAATAATCCCATAGTATGTATAGAACTTCCAGTTGGCATTATTAGTTGACTTTAATTTTGTTGTCTTGAGAATATCCTATTCATTAAATTTAGTAACGATGCCTCATAAAGCATTTTATAGATGAATTATTTCAACTATCAATAAACAACAATGATAGTTATTTCTGAGTTTTTTCAATCAGACATTGAAAAATCTTATAGAGTTTTCTTACTTTTGTTACGCTTTTTTATTAAACACTATTTAATTATGAAAAAATGTCATTAATCTAACCATTACACAAGGTAATGGTTCAGTATTGCTAAACATCTCATGTGAAACAATTCATGAGATGAAAGAAAAGAAAGTCCTTGAAATTATTGCGCTGGCAATAATTGAATTGTTGGAAGACCGGGACAACATCAGCACCAGGGTTGAGGAAATGTTAGGGCATATCCGCAAAGTAACGACCCTGTTCAAACACATTCCGGACAAAAAAAAGAAAGCGCGCAAAAAGAGCTGAGAAACTGATGTTTAGACCTAAAAAAGAGGTAGCATTTTTCTACACAAGAGGACCTCCATTTGTTAAATAACCGTTAAACAGCTTTTCCACAGCATCCGCAGTTTAATACTCAAAAACAGCTTCAGAAAGTTTCTCCGCAATCTGTAGAAGAGCTAAACTGCGGTTTCCCCGAAATTTAGCATCATGTATATTTGCAAAATAATAGGAAACAACTTCCTGAAAAGAAGTCAATTTTAAAACAACTAAAATGAGAAGAAATTTTTATCTCCAGCATCCACTCATGGCTATGAACGATCCCCGAATGCAAAACCTACTTGACGAAGAAGGTCTGAGAGGAATCGGAGCCTACTGGATCATCATCGAAAAGCTATCCATGCTACCCGAACCCAGAACACAATTAGAGTATCTGCGACCTTTTTGCAAAAACAGAAAAATACCATTCGTCTATCTAAAGAAAATCATCCTGAAATACAAACTTTTCAACCTTGAAGAAGACGATTTTTTCAGCGTCGAAGAACTGAACCCAGTAAAAAAGAAGGAGCAAAAAATGGTAAAAAACAGCAAGGAAAACGTTGATTCCAATGCAAAAAATGACGAAAAACTGCAAAAAACGTCGAGGAATAATTCGGAAAATCATGCGAATAATGACAGTAACTCACTAAATAACAACGACATTGCAAAAGCAGACAATGAATCATTTAAAGAGAATATAAAAGATATAATAACAGCAGCAACAGTAGAAGAAAAAGACGCTACTGCTACTACTGCCATTAATCATTCTTGTCCACTGAATATTTGCGATGACTACGGACAGTCGCAACAGATGCTCCACCCTGTGCGCCCTTGGCAGAACATGGTGGACGAACTGACAACCAGAACGCCATGGCTCGAAACCGCCTGCATGCAAAGTTGCTATGGCGAACTACTGATGCGAAACATCCAAAAGGCAGTGGAAATCTTCAAATGCCACATCGAGCTCTATGATAAGGGAGGCGACCTGCTGACAATGAGCGAGGTACGCCGCTATTTCGTGAACTATACAAAAGCTGGGAAACCCACCTCACAGGCTCTGCGTGAAACCCTCATTGCCTTCGAAGCTAAGCAACGGACCACACTCCCACCTAATGCGTATCTCCATGAGCAACTCATCAATGGGAAACGCACATATCTGGGTTGTCTCATTCCTGACGATGCCCCGGCCCGTCCGTCCGACACCGCCTTCTGGAACGAACAGGAACATCGCTGGATATCACAAAGATAAATGCCACACCTCACCTCCCCGAATGCCACACTTCACCTGGGCAAATGCCACATCTTATCGAGGCAAATGCCACACTTGGAGGAACATCAGATGTGGCATCGGGGATATTAAAGTACAGCATTCAAGCCACTGAAATGTGGCATTTTATAGACAAACAAATCATTCAAAACAATGAGGAATTTTCATAAATACGGAATTGACACCCATGGTCGAACCGGTGGAAAAATCAAAACCATCTGTCCGGAATGCAATGCCACCCGCGGACATAAAGGTAACAAATCATTTTCCATCGACCTGGACAGGGGTGTATGCTATTGCCATCACTGCGGTTACAAACTTTATGTGCCCGACGATACCGAAGAACGGGAACGACAGCAGCGAAAAGAAAAATACAATCGGACTAACAAACTTCCATCACATTTTCGCCGCCCGGTTTTCAACCCCGCCCAAATGAACCTCAGCGAGAATCTGGAAAGATATTGGACTGAAGAACGCTGCCTGGAGCAACGCCTGTTGGCAGAACTGAGTATCACCGAAGAACTTGTGAAACTGCCCGAAAGTAACGAAATGGAAAACTGCATCTGTTTCAACTACTTTGAAAACGGCACACTTATCAACATCAAGTACCGTAGCGGTCGTAAACACTTCAAAATGGTAACGGGTGCCGAACTGATTCCTTACAACATCGACGCCATACTGGACACTCCGGAATGCATCATTACAGAGGGTGAATTTGATGCCGCCTCCTTCATGAGTGCCGGACGAAAAGATGTGATTTCCGTACCTGCCGGTGCGCAGAGTAACCTCACATGGATGGACCGCTTCGTTGAAACGCACTTCGAACCGAAGCAACTCATCTACATCGCCGTTGATGGGGACAATGCCGGACAATTGTTGCAACAGGAACTGATACGACGACTGGGAGCCGAACGTTGCCGCCTGGTACACTTCGGACCGGAATGCAAAGATGCAAACGAGCATCTGATCCGGTACGGGGCCGAAAGCCTTCTCATTACCTTGGCACAGGCTGAAGAAATCCCGCTGGAAGGTGTCTTCACCGCCGCAGATTGTCTTGACAATCTGCGTTCTCTCTTCGAAAACGGCCTGCAACGAGGTGCTGAAACAGGCTGGAGCAATCTGGATGAAAACTGTACCTTCGAAACCCGTCGTCTCCTGGTAGTAACGGGACGCCCCGGAGAAGGAAAATCGGAATTCATCGACGAACTCGTCCTCCGACTCTGCCTGCGCCACGAATGGAAAATATGTTTCTTCAGTCCCGAAAACATGCCCATGGAATACCACTTGGCCAAACTTTCCGAGAAACTAACCGGACACAGCTTCCACCCCGGACCGGGCATGACAGAAGCGCTTTACAACCATGTGATAAGATGGCTGACAGACAACGTAACACACATCTTGCCAGACTCGGGAAGCTATACCATCGACTGTATTTTGGAAAAAGCCCGTCAACTGGTGCACCGTCGGGGTGTGCGCATCGTTGTCGTCGATCCGTTGAACCGCATCGACCAACAGCTGAAACCGGGACAGACGGAACTGGAATATATCACTTCGCTACTGAACAAGCTGAGCCGTTTCGCCATACAACATAAGTGTCTCGTCATCCTCGTAGCGCATCCCCGCAAGGTAAACCGCAACACGGCAACTGGCGAACTGCGACGCGTAGAGATGAATGACATCAACGGTTCGGCCAACTTCGGCAATATGGCCGACTTCTGCCTTGATGTAGACCGCAATGATGACAAGGAAATCGTTACCGTCTACATTGATAAAGTACGGTTCAAGCATCTGGGCAGTGCCCACACCTGTGCCAAATTTGTTTATAACCGTATCAACGGACGTTACTGGCCTTGCGAAGAAGCCATTGTACATGGTCCGGACGGTGACAAATTAGGACCGGCAAACACAGTGCACGACAATGAAAACTGGCTAATAAATACTCCGGAACAGAGTTGTTTATTCGATTAATTTTTCGTACATTTGAATAATATTATTAACCGTTTTTTAAACATATTATTTAGATTCAAATATGACAAAAACTGATGATCATACTCCAGAAAACTACTTCCAGATACGTAGTTACGGAAAAGGCGAATTAGCGATGCTCTACATTCACGGAGTAACCCAACAAACAGCAGTCAACCAATTCAACACATGGATACGTAAAGCTCCCGGACTGGAGCAACAGTTACTGAATATGGGAATGAGACGCACCGACAAGTGCTACACCCCTGCCCAAGTGCGTCTCATAGTTAGTGTTTTAGGAGAGCCTTAGGGCTCTCTTCTCCTTTTTATCCCCTACCCTCACATTACTCACTTATCTTTATCCTCCGTAAACCTCTTTTATCCTCAGCAAACCTCCGTAAACCTTCGTAAAGCTCTATCTGCGCTAAATGTATGTCATATCTTTGTCTCACTGAACAGAAAAAGAAGCGCTTCTCTCTTCCGGTTCAAGAGTAGGAAAACAACTTATTATTTTCAAACTTAAATTATTTTACAATTATGGCAAATGCATTAGTAGTGCGCACACAGCGCCACAAAAAAATCGGAGACAAAGAATCTCCCATGGTCTACACTCTAAAACGTAAATCTAAAGATGCGAAAATGTTCGACCTTGAACGTATTGCACAAGACATTGAAGCCTTGGGTGGAATGTCAGCAGAAGACGTAGTGCACGTTGGCAAGGCCATTGTGCGCCAAATGCGCCAGACGATGACCGACGGCAATAGTGTCCGTCTTGATGGTTTCGGAATTTTCCACACCACTTTCAAATGCCGTGCCACCGATATAGCCAAAGATTGTACGGTGAAAAATATCGAACGTGTCAATATCCGTTTTAAGGTGGCCAACACCCTGCGACTAGCAAACGACAGCATTGCAACCACCAAAGGTGGACCAAACAATATCGTCTTCGAGTTGGTATCTGACGACAGTAATTCCTCATCAGGTGGAGGATCTTCTTCCGGCGGTAATGGTGAAGGTGGAGATGGAGGGTTGGATGAAAACCCTCTGGGATAAAGTCTAAAGCCTTCTATTTCAGAAATTAAAAGCGAAAGAATTAAAGGCTGCGCAGCCCGCAAATCACTAATCACTAACCATTAATTACTTATTAATATGAAAAAAACGACTTGGGACAAAATTCTGAAAATAATTATTGCAGTGGCTTCGGCCGTAATAGGTGCCTTTAGCGCAAATGCAATGACCCGATGAGAGAAATTAAATTAATTGTAATCCACTGTAGTGCCACTCGCGAGGATCATCCCTTTACCGAGCACGACTTGAAGATCGCTCACCGCCTCTGTGGCTTTGATGGCATTGGCTATCATTTCTACGTTCGCCGCAATGGTGATATCAAGTCTACACGCCAGGTCGAGAGGGTTGGTGCCCACGCCCGAGGATACAATACTAATTCAATTGGTATTTGCTATGAAGGTGGTTTGGATTGTCACGGGATAGCAAAAGACACACGGACGGAATGGCAAAGGCATTCTCTGCGAGTACTAGTACGAGCTCTGAAAATGGATTATCCAGAGGCACAGATTGTCGGGCATAGGGATTTGAGTCCGGATTTAAACGGAAATGGCGAAGTGGAACCGATGGAGTGGACAAAGGAATGTCCATGCTTTGAGGTAAAGAATGAAAGATGGTAAAATAGCAGTAGTAAAGAGATAATCTCTTTACTACTTTCTTTTTATTACAGAAAGTAGCATCTTCCACTCCTGCATCTGAAATAAATAGGATATAATTATGTAACTACCTCCACCAATAATCAAAGGTAAAATAATCTGCATATAAAGAGGAACCGAGAACAGTGAAACCCAATACATACATAATCCCAACACAGTATTAAGCATGATAACGGGAGACAATTCTTTTAGTTGCCGCATATATCCAATACCGGTTATCTTCCTTGAAAAGTAGATAATAATAATCAGATCCGCAAGAGCATATGCAACCAATCCCCAGCACATTATCATTACACCAAACGGTATAGTAACAAATAAGATAGTAAATGCTACTAACTTCTTAATAATCTCTGCATATAAAAAATAATCCGTACGTCCTTTTACATTTAAAATATTATGGTTGATTTTCATCACAGGATCCCACATAAAAGCAATACAAAGTATTCTTAAAAAAGGTACGGCTGGCAACCACTTATCTGTAAGTATTAGACTAACTAAAGGTTCGGCTAATGCAGTCACGCTTATCATTACAGGAAATATAAGATAACAGGATATACGCATATATTTCATAAATATAGAGCGAAGTTGCAACATATCATCCTGATAACGGCACTGGATTGGATAGACCGCACGCACCATTATATTCGTAAAATTAATAGAAGGGAACTGTGCCAAAGTATATGAGCGATTAAAAAAACCTAACTCTGAAGCAGAAAAAACTTTTCCAATAATCAGTGAATAACAATTGGTATAAACCGTATGCAACATACTGGACAACATCAGCTTTGCCCCAAAAGAAAAAAGAATGCGAAAAGAATGAAAAGAGAATAATCCGCAAGGCAGCCAACGAGAAAAAATCCATAAAAATAACACACGAAAAAGGTTATTCAAAAGTCCTTGCCAAACTAATGTCCACACACCCCAGCCATTATAAGCCATCCACACTCCAATTCCACCACTAATGACAACTGCTATAAGAGATGCTTGAGCCTGACGTTTAAAATTCAAATCAATCGTCAAACGAGCTTGTTGTACAATTCCTAAAGAATTAATGATTAAATTCAGCCCAACAACACGAGTTATCAATTTTAGTTGTGGCTCATCAAAGAAATTTGCAATAGAAGGTGCACATAAGAACAAAAATCCATATACTAACACAGAGCCTACAGCATTAAAATAAAATACTGTACTATAATCCGTCTCCGAACGATTTTTTTTTTGAATAAGAGCATTAGCAAAACCACTATCAATCAGCACTTGCGACAATGCCATAAAAATGCCTAACATAGCAACCAAGCCGTAATCATCCGGAGAAAGAATACGCGCTATAACAATAGTAAGAAGAAATTGTATCCCCTGCACAGAAAAACGCTCTACAGCGCTCCAAAATACACTTTTTGTGGCTTGCTCTTTTATAGACATTTCAGTTTAAAATTTTACTTCTTTCTTCTCTACAAACTGCTCCCACCATACTGCAAGCGTAAGCATATTAAAATACTGGAGAGCACAGTTTTGACGATACCAAAACCAACTTCCCTCTTGCAAAGCTTCACGATCATATTTCGTAAGGAATCGCTCAACAGCATCTTTATTAAGGAATTCGTCTACAATAGCAGAAGAGAGAATGAATTCCTTGAGACGGGCACGCTGCACCGAATCACGAAAAAACAAAGGCATAGGTGCAAAGCCACCCTGCTTCTTTTTAGAAGTTATAGTTTCGGGCAACAATGACTTATAATGATGCTTTAACAGATATTTAGCAGTACCACGCCCACGAGCTATATCCAACACACTCTCTCCTTTACATTTTAGTTGGACAGGAAGTTCTTGTAAAAAATGATAAAGTGTCAAATCCATATATGGAAAGGTAAGATTGTTGCCAAACATTTGTGCCATACGAGAAGCTTTATATAAAATGACATGATTAATGACCGTCTCTATATCAGAGAACAAACCATGTTGTGCATACAAACGTTCAAAACTGCCGATATCCGGTTTTATCCTAGAAGTAAGCTGAAAATCTTTAGGATATTTCAAAAGCTCGCGCATACGAAAATTCGGAAAACCGAAACGATCTCCATCTAAGATATTAAGTATTTTGTCCAAATGAAAATGAATCCGAAAAAGTTTTCCATCTTTATCGAAAGCATCACGATCCAACAAACCATACACCCCCTTCATTATAGGGCGCATACCTGTTCGAGCAGCCAAATAATGCAATGCTACCTCACGTCCGGATGTTCCAAAATATTGATCACTACCATCCCCACCAAGAATAACTTCCGGTTTATCCTCACCAATCATTCGCATGGCGCAGTAATTCACCATTAAGCCACCTTCTACGAAAGGTTCGCCAAGATAGTCAACAATCTTAGGCAACGCATTAATCTCAGTACCATCAATCTCATATTCATGATGTCGAGTACCAAAGGCTTTTGACATAATACGTGCCAATGGTAATTCAGTCCAATTATCACCTTTAAAACCAACAGAATAGGAGTTAATTTCTCCATCATAGATACTACGAAGAGCTGCAAGATTTGCACCTGAATCATACCCTCCACTCAAAAGAATACCGACACGCTGACTATCTCCAATACGGCGACGTATAGCTTTGACATGCAATTCTCCATATTGCTGGGAATATAGCTCCACATCACTTCTTTTCTCTAAACTAGGATTTATCTCATATAGAAATGGGGAAATACAACTAATATGTTTATTGTTAGTAATAGCAATCTGCCCAGCCTCTAAACGAAAAATATCATGAAAAGCAGAATGAGATTTTCTCATAAGTCCACTTTGCAAAAAACAACTTAGTGAAGATTTATCAAGTTGGCACGGAATCCCAAAATGTTCTGAAAAGAAAGTTAGTGAAGTTGCAAATTCTCCACTTTTTGCATAATAAATAGGAAAATGTGTCCCGTGATGATCACGTACTATGCCACATTGTTCTTTAGAATAAAAGACAATAGTAAAAGAACCGTCCAAGTGAGAAAAACCAGATTCCCCATTTTGCAAATAAATACTAGCAACCAGTTTCGCATTAGTGTCATCAAAGTTTGCTTGAAGTACATCACGATTATATAATGTACCATAAAAGAATAGTCGCAAATTATGATTTTCAAAAGAGGACTCGGGAACTTCTCCTTCTACACTTATATTACGCCAGTCTTCCAATGACAATTTTCCGTATATCATAACTATTTATTACTAGAATTTACTACTCCATGTGATGTATGGATAAACTTTTTGTTTGCCCCACGTAATTTAAATATATTCGCAGCCATCAATAGGAAAGTATAAGGTAACCCTTGTAGTGCAGCTGCTAAACGACTTGTACAGAAACGGCGAGGCACAGCAATTAGTAACGCAGTGACAAGCAATATAAAAATTCCCCACCACTTTAGACTCCAGAATAAATTGTAAAATGAAAAAAAGAAAGCAAGAAGGAATGTGAAACCTAATAATAACAGGCGGGGTATGGACAGTTGCTGAAACATTTTATCGCAAAAATCCCAATTACGGGATGCAATTGCTCTAAAAACAAAACGTGCAAACACTGTACAATAATGCCACTGTGCCGAAAGCCAGCGCCGACGTTGACGGGAAAAATCATTTGTATTTTGCACTTTTTCATCAAACACAAATGTCTCAGGTAAATAATGGAAATGCTTCCCCTGATAAAGCAAAGTCAATTCCAGTTCCCGGTCAAAACCACCTACTGCCTTAATATTCGCCATAGTATCACGAAATAAATCATATTGGAAAGCCATACCGGAACCTATAAGAGCTGCTGACATACCCAATTTCACATGACCTAAACGAAAAATAGTATTATTGATTTCTTCACTCATAGCATCAAGTAAAGCCATATCACTATTAAGATTCTTGGCTATGCGATGAGTCTGTACTATTTCCACACCCGGACAGGCATAAAGATCATTAACGTCTTTCAAATAGTTATATGGAATGACATTATCTGCGTCAAGTATCAAAGCCACATCATAATCATTGCCAATAGCCGCCATAGCCGCATTCAAAGCCTTAGACTTGGTGCTGTGCTCAAAATGTACTTCCACCAAACGAATGGGAAGCGCAGAAAGAGATGCATTAGTCTCAGGTTGCATATGATCTGAAATAACCACAACGTCAAAATGGTCAGTAGGATAATCCTGATCCAGACAGGAATATACACATTCATGGATCACCGAATCCTCACGATAGGCAGGAATAAGTATAGCGAAACGCTTATGTTTTATAGCAGATGGGGGTACCGGCAAATTGCGCCGGAGCGATGCCAAGCTATAAACTAATAAATACAATATGTTTATCGCAAACAATACGTATAAAATCCAATCGAGTATAAGCAGTACCTGTTCCAAAATTAAAATTTTATGTAGATAATGGCACAAATATACAAAAAATGACTGAAATAATCATCAGTTCTTAAAAAAAGAAAATATCCCATTTTTCGTAATGGGACATAAAAAAAACGAGCAAGCTCTCACGAACCTCTCGCCTCTGTGTAAGAAAAGCCTTAAGGCTTTTCTTTTAAACTGCATCATTGTTACCTAAAAATCAATCTTCTTTTTACCAAAAAATTCTACTACCTATAAAACAAACATTCTTTTTTACCTTCTATACCTAATTACCTAATTTCTAAATCCAAATTTTAGCCTATGAAAAAAACTATTAACGAATCTTTTTACCTAACTAATTCCTTTATTGAAAACTACAAAACTAATTTATTTAAAAGTCAAAATCATGAGCAGTTTCCCAACTGCGATGCAAAGATAGGAAGATTTCCTGTGTGCGCAAACAGTAGCACGAAAAAACATATGTTTTATAACATTATTTTAAACTTATCCGCCATTATTCACAGTAGAAACTACCTCTGGACAGATTTAAAATCATCTGTTAACGTTTTCATGAATGCGATAAGATCAGCTTCCTCTTTCAGGGTTAAAAGCATTTGTCCTTTCACGAAAAAAGCATATTTCTGTTTTGCCATCATTGACAAGACAGAAATATGCTTTTCTTACCAGCAAACAAATAAAATCTTCTATTTCTTATACCAATCTGTATTCTTCTTACCACCAGACTCAACCCAACTTATAAACTTGGGGAATGTCTCATATATCTTCACGCCTTCCGCTTTTGAAAGAACCGTGAAATCAATCACAGGCAAATTCATTCCATAAGGCATAAGATCAACTTCACCTTTATAACGCGAAATATAATAAATTCCTGCTGAAACATTCGATACATCATCATGGCTATTGAAAAGTTCTTTATCCGCTTTATCCGTAGGTGGATAATTTACCAAATGAACCTCTCTTGCCCTAGAAGTAACAAATATAAAAGGATTATAAGGAGAAGCAACCTGTTTAGGATCGACATCTGCTAAATCTATAGTTACAGTATACTTCTGCCCAATAACACTCCTCAAATTATCAAAAAGAATAATAGTAGGAGACGACTGATCTGTTTCTACCCGCCAACCTTCGGGTCCCTCAACCTTAATACTTCTCACCCGATCTTGTTCTAATTGATATAATTGATATCCAAATCCACTAACAAGTGAACCACCACTATGTACAGGAGTAAATTCATCTACTATCTTATAAGCCTTACCTGTCAGCGCATTTTGATAAATAGTGGACTTATATTCCACAATTACATCATTCATATCATAGTCTCCCTGAGAAGGCCATAAATCCTCAAAAGCCAATAAACCTGTCACTGTGTTATTCACAGTAGTCGGAGGATCAACTGAAGGTAACTCCGGAACCTCCGTATCAATAGAACCCGGATTTGCAATTTTCAAATAAAATGTAGCGTCACAATAATCAAAATCTTTATTATCTTCAAAACCAATAGCTACTATTTGATCCGTACTACCATCACGCAGTGCCACTACACGTTGCTCATTATCAGAATTCAATGAGCTGTAAGAATAACGAGTTCCAGCATAAGATTGTCTTCCAACATTTCCATCCTTAAACGATGCCCCTTCTAAACACCATCCAATAGTAACCCCCTCAGGAAATTCATCTTCAAACTGTTGAGCTACTTCATTCCAATATTTAAGCTTCACTTCGTGCCCGCAAAGCAATGCTCCTGCACGTTGCCCGTCAGAAACTTTAGATATAGGAGAAGCATTAGGAAATGCCAATATCTTCTTAATAGAACTTAAGGTAGGAGTAGTACCTGTAGGATAAGTAAAATATCCGACAGCATTGCTCCAGCTAGCTCCGCTCGCCACAAAAACAAGACTCAATTCAGTAGCTTTAGTGATTTTTATCTCAGAAGGTGTATTATTATTAAGCCAATCCGAATGCAGGTCTTTTATTCTTTTACCACTAGTAGTATTATATGTTTCCTTAATACTATACAAAACAGCAGATGAAGGCAGACTCAAGTCTTTTTCTACAATAGATGGAAGGCCATATTTATCCCAGTCAAGCCCTTGCATAAGCATCCAATCATCCAGATAATTATGCCCACTGTTTGTTACCCCTCTCGTTTGGGTATTCAACGAAGCTATATAATCCGCCTGATTATACTTGATTTCACCGTTATCGGAAATTGTGATCTTAACCGGAGAAATAGCACCTAAATAATCAGTGTAAAGCCACACTTCTTTAATGTCCGAAGCTATTTGAGTCGAACCGGAATACTTGCCTTTTTTATCAGTAGAAGCAGAATAAATATAAGACAAGGTCTCATCTTTCACCCACGAGCCATCTTCTTCCTTCATCGGATTCTGACTGTAAAGTTCAAAAACAATATAATAATCGTTTGTAAACCCGTAATCTACATTCACTTTTACTTCCTGCTTCATATTGAAGTCAAAAGCCTCAGTTGGGCTAAGAGGAGTATTCTTATCATTTCCTCCCTCTCCGCCTTGATACACATCCTTGTCTGCACAACTACTCAATGAGAATGCGCAAATGAGAGCCCCAAGAGCCACTCGTTTCATTTTTTTCCTATCCATAGTTCTTATTTGTTTGTTTTGCAATTCTATGAAAACTGAATCGGTTACAAAGATAGGGATAAATACCAATATTTACAACTTTATATCAATTAAAATAATAGAATACACAAGTTGTTAGGAAATTCATAGATCAAAATATACAAGTTTATAAGAAACCGGAGAAGATTAACTCAGAATTCATCAAAAAAGAAACCGAAAACTAACAAATCCCAAGATTATTACCTCAAAAAATAATTCGCATAAAAAAACAAACCACTGGAGTGGCACGATCTGCCAACTCCAATGGTTGTCCCCTTTAAACACCTTTAAACAAAATGAAATATCTTATTTTCTAGCTTCTGCGATATAAGCCAGAGCTTCTTTACATTTTTCTGTTACATAAGTCCAGTCTTCCGCAGCAACTTTATCATTCGGGAAGAGTTTAGATCCCATACCCACACAGAACACACCGGCTTTGATCCAGGAAGTCAGGTTTTCCTGAGTAGGTTCTACCCCACCGGTCACCATCAGCTTAGACCATGGCATCGGAGCCAACAAGCCTTTTACCAGTTTTGCGCCAAGCACATCACCCGGGAAGATCTTGCAAAGATCGCATCCTGCCTCTTGTGCGAAGCCCACTTCTGAAACGCTTCCGCATCCCGGAGTATAAGCAACCAGGCGACGGTTACAAATCTTAGCGATTTCAGGGTTGAACAACGGACCTACAACGAAATTAGCACCCAATTGCAAGTAAAGGGCAGCCGTAGCTGGATCAACGATAGAACCTACGCCCATAGCCATCTCCGGACATTCTTTCGCTGCAAATTTCACAACTTCTGCAAACACTTCGTGAGCAAAGTCACCACGGTTAGTAAATTCGAAGGCACGAACACCACCTTCATAACACGCTTTCACTACTTTTTTTGCAACTTCTGCATCTTTATGATAGAAGACGGGCACCATTCCGGTAGAGCCGATCTTATTCAATACTGCTATTTTATCAAACTTAGCCATCTTATGATTTACAATTTACAATGTACAATGTACAATTTAACCATGCGGACATTATACAGAGACATCTGTTATTATTACTTTATTACTTTATTTCTATATTCTGCTTATTGCGCATAGTGATTATAGACTTTACAATTATGCTAACCAGTTCCTTATTTTCATGATGCAAATCTTGCAGCAATTCGGGTTTCACAAGTTCAAGTTCCATTATCAACTCCAACCAATATGCAGTTTCATCAAGTTCTTCTTCTACCATTTTCAATTTATTCAGAAAATCCTTATCAGACTTTCCAATGCAAGCGGCTCTATAGTTTGCTCCGGGAGAAGTTCCTGAACGAACTACTTAGTTTCCGATAGCTCTTCCTGCCGGAGTATTAGGAAGTTTATCTACTAACTTTATAACTCGTACCGCAAATACCTTTAAGCGGTTTTTCATCTCCTCTCTCGTCATTTGCCGCTATTTGTACATTGTAAATGGTAAATTGTACATGAATTTATCTCTGTACACGTCCGCTTGCATCTCCACCTGCCAATGCTTCAACTTCTTCTACCGATACCAGATTGAAGTCTCCATTGATAGTATGCTTCAAAGCAGAAGCAGCTACAGCAAATTCAAGAGCCGCACCCTGGTTAGGCTTCGTCAGCAGACCGTGGATGATACCACCGGAAAAAGAATCACCACCACCTACACGGTCGACGATCGGATTGATATCGTAACGTTTAGATTCGTAGAATTCTTCACCGTTATAAATCATTGCCTTCCAGCCATTATGACTTGCAGAGAATGATTCACGCAAAGTAGAAATAACATATTTGAATCCGAATTCTTTAGCCATTGCCTTGAAGATGCCCTTGTAGCCTTCAGCATCAGTCTTTCCACCTTCTACATCAGCGTCGGGTTTGAAGCCCAGACAGAGCTCTGCATCTTCTTCGTTACCGATACAAACATCAACAAACTGCATCAACGGCTTCATGATGGATTGTGCTTTTTCTTTCGTCCAGAGTTTCTTACGGAAGTTGAGGTCAACCGATACCGTAACGCCATGACGTTTTGCAGCTTCGCAAGCCAATTTTGTCAGCTCGGCAGCCTTATCGGAGATAGCGGGAGTGATACCGGACCAGTGGAACCAATCGGCACCTTCCATGATTGCATCAAAATCGAAGTCAGCTGCATCTGCTTCAGCAATGGCAGAATGTGCACGGTCATAGATTACTTTGCTGGGACGCATAGAAGCACCTGTTTCAAGATAGTAGATACCTACGCGGTCGCCACCACGGGCAATGAAATCTGTTTTTACACCATATTTGCGCAGTGCGTTCACAGCTGATTGACCGATTTCGTGTTTCGGCAATTTAGTCACAAAGTAAGCGTCATGTCCATAGTTGGCACAGCTGACAGCTACATTTGCTTCACCACCACCATATACTACGTCAAATGAATCAGACTGAACAAAACGGGTATTTCCCGGAGTGGACAATCTCAACATGATCTCGCCTAATGTAACGACTTTCTTTCCCATAATCTTATTATTTTTTTAATATGTGATTAATTTATAACTTTCAATTTGTCATTTTAAGGTCAAAAACCACCTTAACAACTTGATACTATGGAGAGTAAACTAAAACAAGGTTCGTTCTTCATAGCCTTCGTGTGCGGGCACAAAGATACAACAATTTTCGTAATTACAAAAATTGTCATATATTTGTGTCGAAAATATTAAGATTATTATTGTGTGCGGACACAACAAAAAGTACAATTCACCATTTACGATGTACAAACGGGCTGAATAATCCCCTTGAAAACATAAAAAAGAAGGGAAATGTATAAAATCTGATGCACACAATAAATTGTACTTTGTAAATTGTCAAATTATAAATTGATATGGGGTCTGAAAGAATACGCATTAAAGATATCGCCAAAATGGCGGATGTATCAGTGGGAACAGTAGACCGGGTGATACACGGACGCAGCGGAGTATCGGAAGCCAGCCGGAAACGGGTGGAGGAAATTCTGAAACAGCTGGATTACCAACCCAATATGTACGCCAGCGCATTGGCATCGAACAAGAAATATACATTCTCCTGTCTGCTGCCGCAACATGAGAAAGGCGAATATTGGACTGCCGTAGAAGCCGGTATCCAAGACGCACTGGTAGCGTATTCGGACTTCAATATCTCCGTGAACCTCTCCTATTACGATCCGTTCGATTATCATTCATTCGGAGATGTTGCCCGGAATATCCTGGAACAGAAACCGGACGGGATTATGTTCGCCCCTACCGTACCGCAATATACGAAACCGTTCACAGAGGAACTGAACAAACGTTCTATACCTTATATATATATAGACTCTAATCTGAAAGATCAGCCTGCCCTCTCCTTTTTCGGACAGAATTCGCACCAGAGTGGATATTTTGCCGCACGAATGATGATGTTGCTTGCAGGCGGGGAACGGGAAATCGTAATTTTCCGCAAGATAAACGAAGGTATTGTAGGTTCTAACCAGCAAGAGCGCCGGGAAATCGGATTTCGTGAATACATGCTGAAGCATCACTCCGATTGCCGCATCTGGGAACTGAACCTGCACGCCAAGCGAGACAGTGATGACGCACAGATGCTGAACGATTTTTTCAGAAAACATCCGAACGTAAAGAATGGCATCACTTTCAATTCGAAAGTTTACATTGTCGGAGAATATTTATTGAAGCAACAAAAAACAGACTTTAAACTGATGGGATATGACTTGCTGGAACGCAATGTGAAATGCCTGATGGAGGGCAGTGTATCCTTTCTCATCGCCCAACAGCCTGAATTGCAAGGATTCGATGGTATCAAAGCATTGTGTGACTACCTGATCTTCAAAAAGGAAGTACCAAGAGAAAACTTTATGCCGATAGACTTGCTTACGAAAGAGAATATTGAATTTTATTCAAATAAATAATAAAGTAATTATGGAAACTAAGTACCTTAAAATCAACCCTGCAGATAATGTAGCTGTCGCTATCGTGACACTGCCGGCAGGAGAAAAGCTCACGGTGGACGGGACGGAAATCACTCTGAGTGAGGAAGTGCCCGCCGGACATAAATTTGCATTGAAAGACTTTGCAGAAGGCGAAAACGTCATTAAATATGGGTACCCTATCGGTCATGCACGCACGACTAAGAAACAGGGGGATTGGATGAATGAGAATAATATCCAGACAAATTTGGCTGGATTGCTGGATTATACATACAATCCGACAAGCGTTACGCTGGATATTCCACACAAGAACCTGACATTCAAAGGCTATCGCCGTAAAAATGGCGAAGTGGGAATTCGCAATGAAGTGTGGATTATACCGACCGTAGGCTGCGTGAATGGTATCATCAACCAGCTGGCCGAAGGTCTGCGTCGGGAAACCGGCGGCAAAGGAGTGGATGCGATTATGGCATATCCGCACAACTATGGCTGCTCGCAATTGGGAGACGACCACGAAAACACTAAGAAAATCCTGCGGGACATGGTATTGCACCCCAATGCAGGTGCAGTGCTGGTAGTGGGCTTAGGCTGCGAAAACAATCAGCCAGATGTGTTCCGTGAGTTCCTGGGAGAATATGACGAAGACCGTGTAAAATTCATGGTAACGCAGAAAGTAGGCGATGAGTACGAAGAAGGTATGAAACTGTTGCGGGAGCTGTATGAAAAAGCCAGCAAGGACGAACGTGTGGATGTACCCCTGAGTGAGTTGCGAGTAGGCTTAAAGTGTGGCGGATCGGATGGTTTCTCCGGTATCACAGCCAATCCACTGTTGGGTATGTTCTCCGATTTCCTGGTGGCACAAGGTGGTACGAGCGTATTGACGGAAGTTCCGGAAATGTTCGGTGCAGAGACCATATTGATGAACCGTTGCCGCAACAAGGAATTATTTGAAGAAACTGTGAAACTGATTAACGACTTCAAGGAATACTTCCTTTCACATGGCGAACCGGTAGGTGAAAATCCGTCTCCGGGAAACAAGGCGGGCGGTATCTCAACTTTAGAGGACAAAGCCTTGGGATGCACCCAGAAATGTGGCAAAAGCTACGTGGAAGGTGTATTGCCGTATGGTGAACGTCTGAAAGTAAAAGGATTGAATTTGTTGTCAGCTCCGGGAAATGACCTGGTGGCAGCAACAGCACTGGCTTCCTGCGGTTGCCACATGGTATTGTTCACCACAGGACGTGGCACACCATTCGGAACGTATGTGCCGACCATGAAGATTTCCACCAACTCCACACTGGCAAAGAACAAACCGGGATGGATTGATTTCAATGCAGGAGTTATCGTGGAAAACGAGCCGATGGAAAAGACTTGCGAACGGTTTATCGATTACATTATCCAGGTGGCAAGTGGTGAATTCGTGAACAACGAGAAGAAAGGTTACAAGGAAATCGCAATCTTCAAAACGGGAGTTACTTTGTAAATTAACAATTGACAATTATAGAGATAGAGGGCGGGCAAAAACTATTTTGCTCCGCTCTTTGTTTTTTATAATTTTGCAGCGAATAAATGGCTTATCCTGGTACAGTAATTACTTCACCACAGATTAACACTGATTCTCACAGAGTTTAATCAATTAAAATCAGAGAAATAAAATTCTGTGGAAATCAGTGTTAATCTGTGGTGAAGTAATTCCGTATTACAATATATATATATTAAAATGACAAATACAGCGAATAAACGAAAAGGTGGATGGTGGGCACTGAGCCCGCTGGCGGTATTTTTATGCCTTTACCTGGTGACCTCATTGATTGTAAACGATTTCTATAAAGTACCGATTACGGTAGCATTCCTGCTGTCATCCTGCTACGCCATTGCCATGACGCGAGGACTGAAGCTGGAACAACGCATCTACCAGTTTTCCGTTGGCGCCGGCAACAAGAATATATTGCTGATGATATGGATATTCGTCCTCGCCGGAGCATTCGCGCAAAGCGCCAAACAAATGGGCGCCATAGACGCTACGGTGAACCTGACTTTACATATTCTGCCAGACAACCTGTTGCTGGCGGGCATCTTCATTGCTGCCTGTTTCATCTCTCTGTCTATCGGCACAAGCGTGGGGACAATTGTCGCACTGACCCCGGTAGCGGTAGGACTGGCAGAGAAAACCGGCATCGACCTACCCTATATGGTGGCTGTCGTAGTGGGCGGCTCTTTCTTCGGAGACAATCTTTCCTTCATTTCAGACACCACGATTGCATCTACCAAAACACAAGATTGTGTAATGAGAGATAAGTTCAAAGTGAATTTCATGATCGTAGTGCCGGCAGCACTCATCGTATTGGGCATCTACATATTCCAAGGACTGTCCCTGTCTGCCGCCCCGCAGATGCAAACGATTGAATGGATAAAGGTAATCCCCTACCTCATCGTGCTGGGTACGGCAGTAGCCGGAATGAACGTAATGCTTGTGCTGCTGCTCGGCATCTTCTCGACCGGCATCATCGGTATTTGCACAGCAACAGGCGTCTTCGGTGCCACTCCTGCAGAAAGCATGAATGTAGGCACCGCCTTCTTCGACTGGTTTGGCGCCATGGGAACGGGCAT
>ERZ825896.152-NODE-152-length-90784-cov-10.764926_pt1 | contig 90784 bp, 79 predicted proteins | sample MGYA00519858_ERZ825896 | MGnify/ENA primary metagenome ERZ825896 (study PRJEB31778, sample SAMEA3449214) | human gut metagenome | biome: human gut; feature: human-associated habitat; material: faeces | place: United Kingdom | collected 2010/2012 ... | reverse complement strand
AGTCGCACCCCACGGTGCAGCCGGGCTTGCCGCAGCCGTATTTCTCGCCGCGGTCGTAGTAGATCTCGGAGCAGGGGCCGCACGGACCGCTGCCGTGCTCCCAGAAGTTGTCCTCCTTGCCGAAGCGGAAAATGCGCTCCGGGGCGATGCCGATCTCGTTGTGCCAGATGTTCCATGCCTCGTCGTCATCGAGATAGACGCTCGGGTACAGCCGGTCGGGATCGATGCCGACCCAGTCGGGAGAGGTCAGAAATTCCCACGCCCAGTGGATGGCTTCGCGCTTGAAGTAATCGCCGAAGGAGAAGTTGCCGAGCATTTCAAAGTAAGTGCCGTGGCGCGCCGTTTTGCCGATGTTTTCGATATCGGGCGTGCGGATGCACTTCTGGCAGGTCGTCACGCGGCGGCGCGGCGGCTCTTCTTCCCCGGTGAACCATGTTTTCATGGGGCTCATGCCGGCGTTGATGAGCAGAAGCGAGGGGTCGTTGCGGGGGATCAGCGAGAAGCTGGGCAGACGCAGATGACCTTTTGTCTCAAAGAAGGAGAGATACATCTCCCGCAGCTCATTGAGTCCGAAATTTTTCATACTAACCTCCAAAAACAAATACACCCCGCCCCTGAAAAACAGGGGCGGGGAAAAACATTCCACGCGGTACCACCCTGATTGCGGCTTTAAGCGCTGACGCCAGCCGTATCTCGTGCGCCCGATAACGGAGGCGGACCGCCGCGCTCTTCGCGCGAAGGCTCAAAAGTGGCTGCCGCGGCGCCGGACGAGGGGCTTTCAGCCTCCCCCTCTCTCTGTAGACCGTATCAGCGCGGCTTGCTTCGTCATAGCCCAAAAATCTTATACATTCTATCACGAAATATCCGCTTGTCAACCGGGAAAATGACTCTTTCCGGCGGTTTTTCCGTACAGGAAAAACATACTGCTTGCTATCATCGCGCAAAAGTGTTACCTTTATAAAGGGTTTTTATGCCTCTGATACGTTTATACTAACCCGGAGGAGGGGAAAAATGCCCAACTGCAATGCCGGACTCGTTTCCGTTCTCATGAGCGTATATAACGGCGCCCCCACGCTCGAAAAGGCGGCGGCGTCCGTTCTGGCGCAGACGTACCGCGATCTGGAGCTCATCCTCTGCGACGACGCCTCCACGGACGATACATGGCGCATCATGCAGCGCATTGCCGCGCAGGATGCGCGCGTCACGATCTTCCAAAACAAAACAAATCTCGGTCTCGGCGCTTCGCTCAACGAGTGCCTTGCGCGCGCGCAGGGCACATACATCGCCCGGCAGGACGCCGACGATGTTTCCGACTCTGACCGCATCGAGCGGACGATGGACTTTCTGCTCTCGTCCGGCGCGCCCTACGCCGCGTGCGGCGTGCGCGTTTTCGACGATACCGGCGTATGGAGCACGCGGCAGTTTCCGCAGAAGATCACGAAGCACATCATCGCGCAGAAGAACCCCTTCTTCCACCCGACGATGCTCTTCCGCCGCGCCGTGCTCGAGAGCGTGAACGGCTACAGCACCTCCCCCAAAACGCGCCGCACGGAGGATTATGATCTCGTCATGCGGCTTGCCGCCAACGGCGTGATCGGGGAAAACTTGCAGGAGATCCTTTACTCGGTGTACGAACCGCAGGAAGCCTATCTCCGTCACAATGCCAGGACCCGCATGTATGAGGTTCGCGTCCGCGCGCGCGGACTGCGCGCGATGGGCTCCCCGGCTTCGGATTACATCTATCTTGTCAAACCGCTCATCATGGCGTGCGTTCCGCGCGGCATGATGCGCTCGGTAAAGCGGCTGCAGTGGAAGCTGCAGAGCCGCGATACGAAAAAGTGAGGAATACCGGATCATGGCATTCAACAAAGGCTACGTAAAAGAAAAAATGGAGGGCTTTCGCCGGTTCACGCCGCTGCTGCGCGAGCTTGTGGTGCGCGACATCAAGGTGCGCTACCGCCATTCCGCGCTGGGGCTCGTGTGGACAGTGCTCAACCCGCTGCTGATGATGGTCGTCATCACGATCGTCTTTTCCACGCTCTTCAAGCAGAATATCCCGAATTTCCCGATCTATTATCTTTCGGGCTCGCTCATCTTTGCGTTCAATTCGGAATCGACAACGACCGCGCTCAACTCGATCATATCCAACGCCTCCCTCATCAAAAAGGTCTATATCCCGAAGTACCTTTTCCCGCTCTCGAATGTGCTTTCGGGGCTTGTGAATCTCGGGTTTTCGCTCATTGCGATGTTCATCGTGATGCTCATTACCGACGCGCCGTTCCACGCGACGCTCCTGCTGCTCCCGATCCCCATTTTCTATACGTTCCTCTTCTCCGTCGGGCTCGGCATTCTGCTCTCGGCGGTCACGGTGTTTTTCCGCGATATCGCGCATTTCTACAGCGTGTTCATTCTCGCGTGGACATACTTCACGCCCATCTTCTACCCCGTGGAGATCCTGCCGGACGCCGTGATGAAGCTCATGCAGATCAACCCGATGTACCATCTTGTCACCTACATGCGCTCCATCGTGCTCTACGGCGTGTTCCCCAGTCTGAAGGAAAACCTTCTCTGCCTGTGTCTGGGGCTTTTGATGCTCGCGCTGGGGCTTTTCGTATTTTATAAAAAGCAGGACAAGTTCGTCCTGTATGTCTGAGCGGAGGTGCGCCATGGGCAGCGTTATTAAAGTCAACGATGTTTCGATGATGTTCAATCTCAGCTCGGAGAAGATCGACAGCATCAAGGAATATTTCATCAAGGCCGTGCGCCGGGAGCTCCATTTTCAGGAGTTTTGGGCGCTGCGGGACATATCGTTCGCGCTCGAAAAGGGCGATTCTCTCGGCATCGTCGGGCTGAACGGCTCCGGCAAGAGCACGCTTTTGAAAATCGTCTCCGGCATTTTGAAGCCGACCAAGGGCACGGTGGAGACCTGCGGGAGCATCGCTCCCCTCATCGAGCTCGGCGCGGGCTTTGACGCCAACCTTTCCGCGCGCGAGAACATCTATCTCAACGGCGCGATCCTCGGCTACAGCCGCGCGTATATGTCTGAGCGGTTTGACGAGATCATCGAGTTTGCCGAATTGCAGGACTTTGTGGACACCGCCGTGAAGAACTATTCCTCCGGCATGGTGGCGCGCCTCGGCTTTGCCATTGCGACGATGAACGTGCCGGACATTCTCATCATCGACGAGATCCTCGCCGTCGGCGACTATAAATTTCAGGAGAAGAGCTTCGCGCGCATGCAGGAGATGATCGCCTCCGGCGCAACGGTCGTTTTCGTCTCCCACTCGATCGAGCAGGTACAAAAGATCTGCAAAAAGGCTCTCTGGCTCGAGCACGGCCATATGCGCATGCTCGGCGACGCGGACGCCGTGTGCGGGGAGTATATGCGCGCATGAGTACCGCCGCACCGAAGAAAAAGCGCGTCCTTTTTATCATCAATCAGTTCTTCAAGGGCGGCGCGGAAACGGCGCTCGTGAATCTTCTGCGCACGATGGACAGCGCGCGCTTCGACGTCGATCTTCTCATCTTTGATATGATCGACCTGCCGGGCAGTCTCTCCCTCATACCGGAGATACCGGACTGGGTGCACGTCATCAACGTGGCCGAAAACGAAAAAAAGACCGCGTTCGTGAAAAAGGCCGTCTTTAAGCTTGAGCGGAAGCTCACCGGCACGCAGCCGTTCCGCCGCGGCGCCATCCGCTATCTGCAAAACCAATACTACGACGCCGCCATCTCCTACGGCGAGTGGTTTTCGAGTGCGCTCTGCGCGCGCTATGCCGCGGCACGGCGCAAATATGTCTGGATCCACGCAGACATGGACAAGGCCGCCTTTCTCCACCCGGACATCCTGCGCTTTGAAGCGCAGTTCGACGGCTTTCTCTTCGCCTCCCGCCACTCGATGGAGGGGGCGGTGAAAAAATATCCGCAGCTCGCCTCCCGTTCGGCCGTGCTTCCGAACCGCGTGGGCAGCGAGAAGATCATCGCCATGAGCGAGGAACCGCTGCCCATCTCTCTGCCGGAAGACGGTCTGCCGCTGCTCGTGACAGTCGCAAACGTGCGCGAGGAGAAAAACCATCTGCGGCAGCTCGCGGCGATGCAGCGGCTCTTTTCCGATGGGCTGCGGTTTCGCTGGGTGAACATCGGCTCGCTTGCCAACGCCCCGCTCGTGGAAAAGCTCCGGCTTGCGGTGCGGGATGCGGGACTTGAAGACTATTTCACGCTGACCGGCCCGCTCGACAACCCCTACGGCGTGATGCGCCGCGCCGACGCCGTGTGCGTCCTCTCTGACCATGAATCGTGGTCGATGGTCATCACGGAAGCAAAGGCGCTCGGCGTGCCGGTGATCGCAACGCGCACCTCCGGCGCGCTCGAACAGATCGAACACGGCAAAAACGGCGTCCTCTGCGGCTTTTCCGATGAAGAGATCGCCGAAAGCCTCCGCGCCTTTCTCACCGGCGGCGCGGCGGAGACGATGCGCCGGGACGCGAAACTTCCAGCCGCCGAAACATCCCGGGACACACTGGAAGCGCTATTGGAAAACGACACGAAAAAGGCTCTCTATGTATTCGACGATATAAACTACGCGAGCGGCGCCCGCGCCGCGGCGCTCGCGCAGGCGCGCGCCGTGTCCGGCGTAGCGGAGGTATGGCTCTATTCCGCTGAGCCGTGCCGGGACGCCGCGCTCCGACAGGAGTTCCGGCTGCTTGAGATCCCCGACGGTGGGGGGCTGCGGCTGCTCTCGCGCCCGACGCGGCAGGTGCTGCGCGACGGGGACGTATCCCTCGCCGGAAAGCTTCTCCGGCTCGCCTACGCGGTGCTCGCGCACATCGGGCTCGAGTCTGTGCTGCCGAAAGCGCTGCTGCGGCGGAACATGGCCGCGGCGTTTGAGACCTTCGATACGATCTTCGTCGTGAGCGAGGCCTCCAAAATGCGGGAATTTGTCTCCCGCTGCCGCCATCCGGGAAAGATCCAGTGGATCCATACGGACTACGCCGTCTGGCGGGAGCTGAACGAATGGACGCGCGCCGTTACGAAAAACGACGCCGCGCTCTATCGGCGGTTCGATGCGATCGTCTGTCTCAACAGGACGCTGCGCGAGAAGTTTCTCGCCGTATATCCGCAGTTTGCGGACAAGACGCTCGCCGTGCCGAACCCGGTGTTCCGCGGTGAGATACGCGAGCGCGCCAAAGCGCCGCTCACGGTGCCGGTGGACGAGCGGGTCTGCAATCTCATCACCATCGGGCGGCTCGAGCGCGAAAAGCGCTATGACCGGCTGCTCGATATCGCCGCGGAGCTTCAGAAGCGCGGCTTTGCGTTCCATTGGTACTTTGTCGGCGACGGGCCGCTGCGGGACGAGCTGGAGCGGCAGCGCGAACAGCTCGGTCTCGAAGAGTGCGTGACGCTGACCGGGTATATGGAAAATCCCTGCCCGCTGCTGAAAAGGTGCAGCGCTCTTGTGCTCTTTTCCGAGTATGAGGGCACGCCCGTCACGATCGACGAGGCCAAAACGCTCGGCGTGCCGGTCATCGCCAACGACGTCGGCGGCGTAAGGGAGATGCTCGAAGATGGGCGGTACGGCAAAATTACAAGCGACGACAACGGCTTCATCAAACTTATCACTCAGCTATAGAAGGAGATCCAAGGATGGCGAAAATTATTTTTACGGTCGACAACATAAACTACAAAGGCGGCGGACATTTCGCCACGTTTAAGATCGCCAACTATCTTTGCAGCTGCGGCCACGGGGTCATTTTGTACTCTCCCGTTAAAGCGGAAGCATCGGTGCGCGCGGAGCTTGCTGACGGAATCGTGGTCTCACAAAGAGCCTCTTTTTCCGATGCCGACTATATCGTCGTTCCGTTTGAGAATTCAGCCTTCTTTGAAAAAATCGCAAACCTCAAAACCCGCGCAAAGAAGATCCAGTGGATACACATCGATTACGACGTCTGGAAGAACGTCGTGCAGGACGATACGGAGCGCAGAAGGCGGCTGCTCACAGCCTATGACAGGATCGTTTTTGTTTCGGAACATAACCGGAACAACTTTTTGAAGTATTTCCCCGAACACGCAGAAAAAAGCACGGTAGTATACAATTTCGTAGATTCTGACAAAATCCGCGCTATGGCAGCCGATGCAGTCGATGCGGAACTTTTCTCTAAGAAAACGTCCAATTCGCTGACCGTTGTTCTGCCCGGACGGCTGGAAGAGCAGAAAGCCTTTCACCGGATGCTGGACGCCGCCAAAGTACTGAAAGAGCGTGGATTGAATATTGAATGGCTGATTTTAGGACGCGGATATGAATACGATTCCCTTCTGCAGAAGAAGGAGCGCTACGGTCTGGACAATGTGCATTTTCTCGGCTTTCGGCAAAACCCGTATTCCTACATGAAGGCCGCCGACGTAACGGCGATTTTATCGGAATACGAAGGTCTCGCTCTCACCGTAGCAGAGAGCCTTACCGCCGGAACGCCGGTGCTGTCCACCCGCACCGGCGGTGTGGCGGAACTGCTTCCGGACGAATACGGCTGGATTATAGAAAATGACCTTTTGTCGATTATAGACGGAATGACCGCCATTTACGATGACCGGAAATTGCTGGAAGAAAAGAGAACTGCTCTTCGCTCCTATGCGTACAACAACGAACGAATCAAAGAAAGTCTGGACGCACTTTTCCAGACCTCCGAAGAAAGAGGCCGCGCCGTGATGCACACGCAAACTATCTACTCCTCCAAAACGCCGGATATTTCCGTCATTATCCCGGTATACAACACCGCTGACTATCTCCCGGAGTGCCTTGACTCTGTGGTGGGACAGACTTTCGATAGCTTTGAGATCATTATCGTTAATGACGGCTCGACAGACAAGTCGCAGACGATCATCGATGACTATGTATATCAGTTTTCTGACCGTATCCGGGCGTTCACCATACCGAACGGCGGGCTGGGCAACGCGCGCAATTACGGTATCGGCAAAGCCCGCGGAAAATATCTCGCGTTCGTTGATTCCGACGATTTTATCCACTGCGATATGCTCAAAAAAATGTATGAAGCCGCACGGCAGCACAATGCCGACTGCGTGATGGCGGATTATATCGCCTTCTGGGACGACGGGCGGGAAGAGCTCGTCCGCTCCGTTGAGTTTCCCGACGCCGGACGGCCGGATATTATGAAATACTCCGCCAAGTACGGCACAGTGAATATCTGCACAAAGCTGGTCGCGCGCGAGCTTTTCGATATCATCCGCTTCCCTGTCGGATTCTACGAGGATCTCGCCACGACGCCGATCCTTCTGAGCTGGGCAAAAAACGTCTCCTATCTCCGCGAGGGGCTCTATTTCTACCGCCAGCGCGTCGGTTCCATCACGTCGATAAAATCCGGCGACAAGCGCCTGCTCGACTGCTATGCCGCGTGGGACCGTATCCGCGAACACGCCAACCCTCTCTTTGAAAAGGAAATACAGTTTGCGGTATACTGGAGCCTCAACTTTTTCTGCACCAATTTTCTCGATGACTTCACAAAGCAGTCCAAGGATTACTATGACCGGAACCGGGACTATTTCCGCGGAAACGCTTATATTGCCGACGCGATCCGTGAAGAGACATTTCTGGATTTTGAGCATCTGGACACGATCCCGAAAATCATCCATTACTGCTGGTTCGGCAACGGGGAGAAAAGCGAGCTCATTCAAAAATGCATGGATTCCTGGAAGAAGTACGCCCCGGATTTTGAGATCATGGAGTGGAATGAATCCAATTGCGACATTCACACAAACCGGTATGTGGAAGAAGCGTACGAAAAGAAGCAGTATGCCTTTGTTTCCGATTATTTTCGGTTAAAGGCGCTGTACGATCACGGTGGCGTTTACATGGATACAGACATGGAACTTCATCAGCCGCTGGAAAGTTTTCTCTATGCGAAAGCGTTCTTTGCTTTTGAAACGCCTCTCTTCATTCACGCCGGTATTTTGGGTGCCGAAAAAAACTGCGGGTTCATTGGTGAACTGCGCCGCTCGTATGAAGAAGACACTTTCGATCTGACAGAGTGTCCCGGAGAGGACTTCACGATCCCACGCCGTCTTACGCAGCTTCTCATCAAACGGACGAACCTGCAATTGAACGGAAAATCACAGCTTTTGGAAGGTAACATCCGTGTATTCAGCGCCAATCGTATGACTGTGAATATGCACGACGGGAGATGTGTCTGCGAGCACCATTACGAGGGCAGTTGGCTAAGAAAGGATAATGGTCCAGCTCCGGATTATACATACGAAGTTTTGAAGCACTACTTCACATGGGATCTGCTGCACGGAGACAACGACATATCTCTCCCCGGTGATACGGCGCAGCTTCTAACATACTACAAAAGCGAATGCGATCGCTACGAAAACTCCACCTGCTGGAAGATCACCAAGCCGCTCCGCATTCTCGGAGATTTTCTGAAAAAGATTTTCCGACGCAATGAAGTCTCCTGACCGAAACGCATTATCGGAGTACGGGTTATGAAAAAAAGCAAAAACTATCTGGCATTACCGGCCATCGTTCTGGCCGCGCTCTATCTTACCTTTCTGATCGACCTCCATACGCTCGAAACCTCATTGCAGAGAGTCTTTATCTTCTGCTATTTTGTGGTCATGGGCGTGCTGGCATTCTTTTTGAAGAGCAAATACGCCGAGGGAAAGCCGTTCCCGCTCCAAAGCCGGATCGCCGCGGCGCTGCTCGCCGCGCTGCTCGTCGGCGCGGGCTGGAACACGTTCCTGCCGCATGTGCGCTTCCCGCTGGAAGGCTCGCACATGTACGCGCTTTGGGAAAAGCTGCTCTATACGCTCGGCGCGTGGTGCGTTGTGTTCTACTTTGCGCAGCTCGCGCTGCTGTTTCTCGCCCGCCCCATGGAAAAACGCGGCTGGACGGAGCGACAGAAAGTGCTCGCCTTTCTTCTCATGGGAAACTTTGTGTTTCTCTTTTTCACGAGCGAGCGCATCCAGCCGACGCATCTGACGCAGGGCTTTCTCCTGCTGCTGACGGTCGCTTCTGTCTGGTGCTTCAACCGGAAGAGCGGCTGTATGGAAAAGTACCGCACAAAGGGCTCCCGTGCCGCCATTGGGATAACCGCCGTTTATGCCTCGCTCGCGAGCTTCGCGCAGCGCTTCTTTCTGGACGGCAACACGAGGATGCACTTTTCGCTGCCGGGACTCTTCTATGTGCTCAGCGGCATTCTCTGGTTCATTCCGTTCGTGTGGCTGATGCTGTTCGCGCTGGAATGGCTCTCCGCCCGCCCCCGCACGCTGCCGAAGCCGGGAAGCCGCCGCCGCGCGTGGTGGACGCTCTTTGCCGTACTGGCCGTCTGTCAGGCAGCCATTCTGTGGATCTTATGGCCTGGAAGCATCCCGAACGATGCTACTGATCAGATTCAACAAGCCATAGGACTTTATGGCATCAACGACTGGCATCCGGCGATGCACACGCTCTTGCTAAAGCTCATGCTGATGATCATCCCGGAAGCGGGGGCAATCACCGCCGTACAGATGCTGCTGTTCACGTGGCTGCTGACCGCCATTTTGATGATCGGGTACGAGCACGGCATCCCGCTCCGGCTGCTGGCCGTTCTCGGTGTCATTTTTGAATTTCTGCCGAATCAGGCGCTTTCGTGGTCGACAATTCTCAAAGATTTCCCGTTCACGCTCGCGCTTTTATGGGGGCTTTATCTGCTTGCGCTGCTGGCGATGAAAAAGCCGCAGAGCAGGAAGTTCGGGTTTTATGTGTGTCTGACTGTAGATATTTTTCTCATCTGCACGCTGCGGCACAACGGCGTTGTGCCGGGTCTGGCCGTTGCGGTGCTGTGCATCGTTCTGACACTGAAAAACCATGCCGCTCTAAAATGGAGACCCGCCGTCTCGGCGCTGACCGCTGTGGTGCTTCTCGCGGTGTATAAGGGGCCGGTATTCACGGCGCTTGACGTTGTGCCGAACGGCATGTCCCCGTATACGACCATGATGTGCGCCGCAGGCTCCTGCATCAACAAGGAGCTCCCGCTCTCGGAGGAGAGCGAGCAGATCATGGAAAAGGCGCTGCCGCTGGAGGACTGGGGCGAATATTACTCTCGCTTTGTGGGACATGATCCCTATTACTGGGGCCGTCCGGCAGGCTCCGAGCCGTATAAGATCTCTGATATCACCGCCCGCGACGCCTTTACGGTCTATCTGGAGGCATTGCGGAAATACCCGGACGTAGTCATCAAGGATCGTCTGGACGGCACGGACATTCTTTGGGACGTCGTTCAGCCGCCCGACAGCTTCAACGCAAGATCCTTCAGCTTTGTTTCCCCATTTCCCGAAAACACGCTCCCGCTGGATACGAGCCGTCTGGACCGGCTGAACGACGGTTCGTATATAAAAACCGCTGTGCCCGCGAAAGCGTACTATTCCGCGGCAAATACTCCGATCAACAGCGCGGCGGATATGCTTCTCTGGCGTACCGGCGCGTACCTGATCACATTCTGGGTGCTGCTGCTCTTCTGGAGTAAAAACCGCATGGGCCGTCTCTGGTGGGCGGCGCTGCCCATGCTGGCAAACGCCGCAGGCTCCATGCTGGTGCTCTATCACCAGAGCTTCCGGTACGTTTATTTTATTCAGGTGAGCGTGATGGCGCTGCTCTTTATCACTGTCGCGGTGAAGCAGAATTGGGACGGCGCACAGCCAACCGAACCCGCAAAAGAACTTTCGGATGCAGAGCCGGAAAAGGAGGACGAACATGGATAAAATTGCCGTTCTGATACCATGCTACAACGAAAGTGCCACCATCGCCAAGGTGGTAAAGGACTACCGCGCGGCGCTGCCGGAAGCCGCGATCTATGTTTACGACAACAACTCCACCGACGGAACGGACGAGATCGCCCGCGCCGCCGGCGCCGTTGTGCGCTACGAGCGGCGGCAGGGCAAGGGCAACGTGATCCGGACGATGTTCCGCGAGATCGATGCGGAGTGCTATCTGATGATCGACGGAGACGACACTTACCCGGCGGAGGATGCCCGTGCCATGGCGGATGGCGTACTGCGCGACGGCTACGACATGGTGATCGGCGACCGCCTTTCCTCCACATATTTCACGGAGAACAAGCGCCCGTTCCACAACAGTGGGAACGTCCTCGTGCGAAAGCTGGTCAACCGCTTTTTCGGCGGTCATGTGACGGATATCATGACCGGATACCGCGCGTTCAGTCCTCTGTTCGTCAAGAGCTTCCCGATCCTTTCCAAGGGCTTTGAGATCGAAACGGAAATGACGATCCACGCGCTGGACAAAAACTTTGCGCTCACGTCGATCCCGGTCGGATACCGGGACCGCCCGGCGGGGAGTGAGTCCAAGCTGAACACTTTTTCGGACGGCTTCAAGGTTTTGCGGACGATTGCGCGGCTTTATAAGGACTACCGGCCCCTGCCGTTTTTCAGCATCATCGCCGGGATACTGATGGTCGCGGCGCTGCTCTTTCTGTGCCCGGTGCTGACGGAGTATCTGCACACCGGGCTCGTACCGCGGCTCCCGACGTTCGTGGCGGCGTGCTTTATGGCGCTGTTCTCTCTGCAGAGCTTCATATGCGGTCTGATCCTCGATACGCAGGGCAAGATGCACCGGCAGAATTTTGAGCTGCAGATGACGATCCTCTCCGGCATGTACCACGCCGCACAGACGACCGACAATGAAAAAGCGAAATAATGTCCTCCGGGCCGCCCTCTTCGCCACAAACTATGCCTTTCTCTTTTTCACGAGTGAGCGCATCCAGCCGACGCATCTGACGCAGGGCTTTCTCCTGCTGCTGACGGTCGCTTCTGTCTGGTGCTTCAACCGGAAGAGCGGCTGTATGGAAAAGTACCGCACAAAGGGCTCCCGTGCCGCCATTGGGATAACCGCCGTTTATGCCTCGCTCGCGAGCTTCGCGCAGCGCTTCTTTCTGGACGGCAACACGAGGATGCACTTTTCGCTGCCGGGACTTTTCTATGTGCTAAGCGGTATTCTCTGGTTCATCCCGGTCGTGTGGCTGATGATGTTCGCGCTGGAATGGCTCTCCTCCCGCCCCCGCACGCTGCCGAAGCCGGGAAGCCGGAAGAAGGCGCTGTGCGTTCTTCTTATTGCACTGCTTCTCTGTCAGGTCTTTGTGCTCTGGGTCGAATGGCCGGGCGGATTTCCGCTCGACGCCGTTTATCAATACCGTCAGGCGATGGGTGAGCTCCCGCTGAGCGACGATCATCCGGTGCTGGATACGCTGCTCATGCGTGTTGTTCTGACGGTCTTTCCGCATCCCGCCGCGCTCACGGCGGTGCAGCTGCTGCTCTTCTCGCTCGTGCTGTGCGCGTTCCTCATGATGGGGTACGACCGCGGCATGCCGCTGCCGCTGCTCGCCTTTCTCGGATGCTTCTTCGAGCTGATGCCGAATCAGGTGCTCAGCTGGACGAACGTACTAAAGGATTTTCCGTTCACGCTCGCGCTGCTGTGGGGTACATATCTCCTTTTGCAGCTTGCGCTCGATACGCCGCGCAGCCGGAAATGGCCGTTTTACGTCTGTCTTGCGCTGGACATCTTTCTCGTGTCCCTCCTGCGGCACAACGGCGCCGCGCCCGCGGCGGCAATAGTCCTGCTCTGCATCGTGCTCACCGTCCGGCGCTATGAGCAGGTGAAGCTCCGCGCGCTTACCGCGGCGGTGCTTGCCGCGGTGTCGTTCGGCGTATTCAAGGGGCCGGTCATGACGGCACTCAATGTTGCGCCGGTGTCGCTCTCGCCGTTCACGACGCTTTTCTGCGCCGTCGGCTCGTGCGTGAATAAGGATCTGCCGCTCTCCGAGGAAGCGGACGCGATTTTGGAAAAGGCGCTCCCGCTCAAGGACTGGCACGATTATTACGCCCGCTATTACGGCCATGATTTCTATTACTGGGGCCGTCCGGAGGGGAGCGTTCCCTATACGCCGACGGAGGTAACGACGCCGGATATCCTCCGGGTCTACGGCGAAGCGCTATGCAAGTATCCGGATGTGATACTAAAGGACCGCATCGACGGGTGCGACATTCTCTGGGATGTCGCGGAACCGGAGGACAGCTTCAACGCAAAGTCCTTCTGTCTTGTGTATGACCGGGACTGGATGGCGCAGTACGTCGATATGGCCGATTACTACGATGCGGACGACGGCGTGCTCCGCGATTACCGGCAGAACTTCTTCACCAAAGCCTACCTCCGGCTGACCGGAACGCCCCGAAACAGCGTGGTGGACATTCTGCTCTGGCGCACGGGCGCGTATCTGATCGCGTTCTGGGTGCTGCTGCTCTTCTGGCGGAAAAACGGTATGCAGCGTTTCCGCTCCGCAGCCGTGCCGTTCCTCGGCAATCTCATCATCTCCGTGCTGTATGTTTACCACCAGAGCTTCCGGTACGTCTACTTCGTGCAGGTGTGCGTGCTCGCGCTCCTCTTCGCCACGGTCGTGTGCAGACCACGGCCGCCGCAGCCGGAAGAAGAATAAAAAATGACCGCCGCGTTTCCGGTGTTTCGGAAACGCGGCGGTCGATTTTCTCAGGAGTCTTTTTTATCGACGCGGTATTTTTTCTTGAAGAAGCTCGCGCGGATGCCGAGCTCCTTGCCCTTGACGAGGCGGGCGAAGTTCTTCCGGTGCTTCCAGAAGATGAGCGCGACCGTGGCGGCCATGATCGCAATGTCCCAGCCGCTCCGTCCCGTGAGGATGCACCAGACGAGATACCCCACGCTCGCCGAGAGCGTGCCGATGAACATATAGTCCGTGATGAACGTGATGACCGCAACGCCCGCCACAAGGATGAGAAACAGCCGCCAGTCGAGCGCGAGCGCGCTGCCGAGCAGCACCGCGATGCCCTTGCCGCCCTGGAATTCGAGATAGAACGGATAGAGATGCCCCGCCACGCACGCCGCCATCGTCACGGTCTGGATGGAGGGCGAGCTGTGGAACAGAAATCCCGCCAGCCATACCATGAGCGCCGATTTGAGCGCGTCGCACAGAAACACGACCGCCGCGACGCCCGAGCCCATCGTCCGCCCGGCGTTCGTCGTCCCGGCGTTGCCGGAGCCCTTCGTGCGGATATCAAAGCCGCGCTTCTTCGCCAGCAGCCACGCAAAATTCACCGCTCCGGCCAGATAGCCCGCGAGAATGCAGAACACATACGGAAGAACGGTTTTCAAAAAAGTCTGCATGAGTGCGATCCTTTCGCAGATACATAAAGAAATTTATATACTCCGGCATACTACTATGTGATATCACAGTATAAAGATTTTGTCAACGAACATATCCGCGCTATTGTCTTTTTCGGCGGAAAGGTACTTGCGTTTCCGCGCCTCAGCGGGTAAACTGTATCTGTATTTAAATTATGTAACCCAATTCAATACGGAGGTAGTATATGTACTGCACGAAAAAAATTGCGTCGGATCTTGTCTGGGTCGGCGCGAACGACCGCCGTCTCGCCATGTTTGAGGGCGTATATTCCGTTCCGGCGGGCGTTTCCTATAACTCCTATCTTCTCACGGACGAGAAGACCGTCCTTTTCGACACGGTCGATAAGGCCGTGAGCCGCACCTTCTTTGAAAATCTGGAGCACGAGCTCGGCGGGCGGCCGCTCGACTATGTGATCGTACACCACATGGAGCCGGACCACTCCGCCACGCTCTCGGAGCTGCTGCTGCGACACCCGGAAACCACGGTCGTCTGCAACGACAAGACAGCCGTGATGATCGCGCAGTTTTTCGGCAAGGACGCCGTGAAGAACATGCAGCTCGTCAAGGAGGGCGACGTGCTCTCCGCGGGCGCGCACGAGCTCACGTTCTATCTTGCCCCGATGATCCACTGGCCGGAGGTCATGATGACTTACGACAAGAGCGCACACACGCTCTTCACCGCGGACGCCTTCGGCGTTTTCGGCGCGCTCAACGGCGCGATCTTCGCCGACGAGGTGGATTTTGACCGCGACTATCTCAAGGAGGCGCGCCGGTACTATACGAACATCGTCGGCAAATACGGCGTGCAGGTGCAGAATCTCTTCAAGAAGATCGCGGGTCTGGACATTCAGATGCTCTGCCCGCTGCACGGCTTCGTCTGGCGGCGTGATCTCGGATATATTCTGGAAAAGTACAACTTCTGGAGCACCTATACGCCGGAGGACAAGGGCGTGATGATCGCGTACGCCTCGATCTACGGCAACACGGAAAACGCCGCCGAGATTCTCGCCTCGAAGCTGCGCGAGCGCGGTGTGCGCACCGCGATGTACGACGTGTCCGTCACCCCGGCCTCGGACATCATCGCCGAGTGCTTCCGGTGGAGCCATCTGGTGTTTGCCTCGGCGACGTACAACGGCGGCATTTTCGTCACGATGGACGAGCTGCTGCGCGATATCGCCGCGCACAATCTCCAGAAGCGCACCGTCGCTTTTATGGAAAACGGCACGTGGGCGCCCGTCAGCGCGCGGCAGATGGCAGCAATCCTCGCTCCGCTCAAGAACATGACGGTGCTCGAGCAGAGCGTCGCAATCCGCTCCTCGCTCACCGAAGGGCAGCTCGCCGAGATCGAAGCGCTCGCCGATGTGATCGCGGAGGGCATCCGGTAAAAACTGGCAACGAAAAATAACAAAAATTCCGAGTGCGGAGGAAACCTTTTGACCCCGCCGCGCGTCTTATAGTCAGAAAGCAAGCGGCAGGGCTATGCGCCGCGCCGTTTTCAAGGAGGTACTTTGTTATGACAAAGAAACTGATGGCTCTTCTGCTCGCCGTGCTGATGGCAGTATCGCTACTGCCCATGCCGGCGATGGCAGGCGACGCCCAAGTCATCACGGACCTTTCGGGCATTTCCGCGGGAGGATCCTATGTTGTCGATAAATCCGTCAAGGATATCGTCCTCTCCGCGCCGCTTACGCTCGACAAGGACGTGACGCTCGAGCTGACCGGTCAGACGGTCACGCTCAAGCTCGCCGACGGCGAGAGCTATGCCGACGCTTCCGTTTTCCATGTGGAGAGCGGCAGTCTGACGCTCAAGGGCTCCGGCACGGTCAAGGTGCCGGATAACGCCTCCGGCGTCGTTGTTGCGAAGGACGCCGCCGTGACCATCTCGGGCGAGGTCGGCATCTCCGGCGGCGCTTCCGGCGTGAAGGCCGTTGTCGGCGCTTCCGGCGTGAAGATCCGCGTGAATACGCTCGGCAAGATCGAGTCGGCAAACGGCATCAACCTGTCCGGCGCTTCCGGCGAGATCAAGATCGCCTCCGGCACGGTCAAGGGCAGCGTCTGCGCCATTGCCCCCGATAAGGACAACGCGCTCACGCTCGGCAAGATGCTCGACGGCTCCACGCTCTACATCGGCGGCACGGCCGCCACGGAGGAGCAGCTCGCCGCCGCTCCCACCGCCGAAATGAAGGAGCTTGTTTTTGACGACGGCAAAGCCCCCGCGCTGACTATTTCCTCCGCCGTGCGCACCTCGGAGACCGAGGGCAGCGTCACCTTCACTGCCTCGAAAGCCGGTACATACTACTACCAGCTCGACGGCGAACCCGCTTCCGCGGCGGACATCATGAAGGACGAGGCGAAGGCCGAGCTCGTCCGCGGCGCGAATACGATCTCTCTCAAGGATCTCGACGCCAACGCCCACACCGTCTACATTGCCGCGAAGGACGCCTTCGGCCATACGACCGAGCTTCTGACCGCAGCGATCCCCGCGGTGCTCGCCGCGCCGACCGCCCCCGTCTGGGACGGCAAGAAGGCCGCGTGGACCGGCGTGGAGGGTGTGAATGATTACACCGTGCAGCTCTATCTGGGCTCCGACGCCTACGGCGATCCCATCCCTGTGAATGGTGCGTCCGCTACGGATGATCTCTCCGACGTGATGAAGGACGACGGCGTTTACACGTTCGCCGTGCGTTCCGTCGGCGCGAACACCGTCGGCGCGTGGTCTGAGCGCAGCGCCGAAACGGTGCGCGACACCGCCGCCCCCATCCTCACGGTGCCGGCCGACGGCGTCAAGCGCACGGCGCAGGACACCGCCACCGTCGCCTTCGTCTCCAGCGAGGACGGCAAGCTTTACTATGTTCTCAACGACGATGCCGCCGATGTATTCACCTCCGGCAGCACCATGGCGCTCACGAAGGGCGAGGACAACACGCTCACGCTCACCGGCCTTGCCGACAGCGCCGCCGTCGTCGTCCGCTACGCCGCCGAGGACGGTCTCGGAAACCGCGGCGAAGTGCAGAGCGTGACCGTGCCGCTCTATCTTGCGGCCCCCGCCACGCTCACCTGGGTGAACGGCACCTCCACCGCGATGTGGTCGGAAGTCCCTGGCGCTGCGTCCTACTGCGTGCAGCTTTATAAGGACGGCGCGGAGGTCGCGCCTGCCGTTACCGCGGATACGACCAGCTACACCTTCACGCTGGAAGAGTCCGGCTCCTACACCTTCAAGGTGCAGGCCCTCAACGGCGATATTCTGAGCGCGTGGTCGGAAGCGAGCGGCGCTCTCGCCATCGATAAGACCGCGCCCGCCGTCTCCGGCGAGAGCGCGAGCCGCACGGACGCTTCCAACGGCTCCGTGACCTTCACCTCCGACGAGGCCGGCAAGGTCTACTACATCGTCGGCGGCGAGAAGCCTACGCAGGATGCTCTTCTTGCCTCGGCAAACGTGAAGGACATCGCCTCCGGCGAAACGAAGATCGATCTCTCCGGTCTCGGCGCGGAAGCAACGAACGTGTATCTTATGGTCGTGGACGCCGCCGGGAACAGGAGCGACGTTAAGACCGTGAAAGTTCCCGTGTATCTCGCAAAGCCCACCACGATCACCTGGGTCAACAACACCGCGACCGCCATGTGGAATGCCGTGTCCGGCGCGGAAGCCTATAACATCCAGCTTCTCCGCGACGGCAGCGATTACGGCAACGTGATCGTCGTCAACGGCGGCTCCGTTACGACCTCGGATCTTGCGCCCCACATGAACGACGACGGCGTTTACACCTTCCGCGTGCAGGCGGCCGCCGCCGGAACGCAGAGCGAGTGGTCGGACGCTTCTGCCACGAGCTATAAGCGCGACACCCAGAAGCCCACCATCAAGGGCGAGCCCTCCAAGCGCATCGACGCGAAGACCGCGGAGTTCTACTTCACCTCCTCCGAAGCCGGAACGTATTACTACATGGTTGGCAGCGTGAACGGCGGTGTTCCGACCGCGGAGCAGATCGCCGACGACAAGAACCCGCACGGCGGCTGCACCAACGCCCGCACTACCATTAAGCTCAGCGATATCGCCGATACGAACGCCCGCAAGGTCTATGTCGTTGTGCGCGATAAGAGCGGCAATCTGAGCGACGTGTTCACGATCACCGTTCCCGCCTACAGCGCGCAGCCGACGCCCACCCCGACGCCGGCCCCGACCGCAACGCCGACGAGCGCTCCCAAGACCTACACCGTGACGCTCCAGGGCGGCACCGGCTATACCATTGCCGCGACCGGCGGCTCCAAGAGCCCCGTAAACGCCGGCGGCAGCTTCTCCTTCACCGTGACGCCCAGCAACGGCTACACCCGCGGCAACGGCTTTTCCGTAAAGGCCAACGGCACGACGCTCACGAGCAACAACGGCGTTTACACCATCAGCAACATCAACGCCAACCAGACCGTCAGCGTGTCCGGCATTGTGAAGAGCCAGAACACCGGCGGCGGCACGCTGCCCGCCGCGCCCGCCATCACCACCACGACGCTCGCCGCGGCCACGATGGGCAAGGAATACCGCCAGCAGATCACCGCCACCGGCGGCACGCCGATCACCTGGTCCTACAGCGGCACGCTGCCCGACGGCATGACGCTCGCGGCCAACACCGGTATTCTCTCCGGCACGCCCACACAGGAAGGCTCCTTCCGCTTCGCCGTGAAGGCGACGAACTCCACCGGCTTCTCCACGCGGCAGATGACGCTCGTCGTCGCCGGCAGTGAGTACACCGTCACCAAAGGCGCGAACAGCGAATGGACGCAGGGCGGAGACAAGGGCATCGAATTCTCCGGCAGCGGCAAGGGCACCTTCACCGTGAAGGTGGACGGCGCCGCGGTCGCCGCCGGGAAATACACCGCCTCCGCGGACGGCTCCACCGTCACGCTCAAGCCGGAATATCTCGACACGCTCGCCGCAGGCTCCCACACCGTGACGCTCGTCTACGGCGACGGCAGCGCGAAGGCCAAGTTCACCATCAAGGCGAAGGATAAGACCGTCGCCCCGACCGTTTCCTCCCAGCCCGCGAGCGCGTCCGTCAACGCGGACAGCTCCGCCACGTTCACCGTGACGGCGAGCGGCACCACGCCGCTGCTCTGCCAGTGGCAGGTGGACAAAAACGACGGCAGCGGCTGGACGGATATCTCCGGCGCGGTGAACGCGAGCTACACCGTCGAAAAGGTCACCGCCGAGCAGAACGGCTGGAAGTACCGCTGCGTGATCAAAAACGCTGCCGGTTCCGTTGAGAGCAACGCCGCGACGCTCACCGTGAAGGAAGCCATCGGCGACGTGAAGAAAAACGACGACACCAAGGACACCACGTCGTCCGGCGGTCTCGGCCGCATCCTTCTCATCACGGGCATCATCGTGGCCGTCCTGGCACTCGGCGCGGGTCTGTACTTCTACTTCCGCCGCCGCAGCGCCTCCCGCTACACGGAGGACGATACCGCCTGGAGAAAGTGATCCGGAAATAAACCAATACGCAAGGGCCGCCCCTTATCGGGGCGGCCCTGATTTTTTCCGCCTCTCGCATAGACTTTTTTCTGTCGGCCTTTTACCGGGCTGTGAAACCGTAAATCTGTGCAGTATGCGGCGGGATCGGGTGCGGAAGGGTGCTTCGCTTGGCATTATGAATAATATTTATTTTGCCGCTTGACATTTTGGAATTTACGAATTAATATTCAATCACAAGTTAAATATATCGCCTTCCGCATCACCGGGTGCGGGTCAAAAAGACGTCCGGGCAATTCCGCAGGTACGGCGCACATGCGCTACAAGGAATGCCCCGGACGCCTTTTGCTTTATCCGGGCTGCAGCGGGCGGAAAGGAGAATTTTTATGTACATCAAGCCGTTTGCCGTAGAGGAATGGATGAACGAATGGGAGGTCGGCGCGCGATACAACATCGCAGAGACGTGCGTCGATTCCGTGTCGCTCAACGAGCTGTTCGCGCTGACCGGCGAGGACAAGGCCGCCTTTCTGGAGAATCTCGCCGCGCGCCGGCTGACCTACGGCGACATTGAAGGCGCGCCCGCGTTCCGGCAGGGCATCTGCTCGCTTTATAAAACGGTCAAGCCCGAAAACATTGTCACAACGCACGGCGCGGCGGGTGCGAACCACCATGTGTTCTGCTCGCTCGTATCGCCGGGTGACCGCGTCATCAGCGTTCTGCCGACGTACCAGCAGCTCTACTCCATCCCCGAATCGCTCGGCGCAAAGGTAAAGATTCTCCCCCTGAGCCGCGAAAACGGGTATCTCCCCGATCTCGACGCGCTGCGCGCGCTCGCCGTGCCGGGGACAAAAATGATCTGCATCAACAACCCCAACAATCCGACCGGCGCGCTCATGAGCCGCGATATGCTCGAAGAGATCGTGCAGATCGCGCGCGAGGCGGGCGCGTACATTCTCTGCGACGAGGTATACCGCCATCTCTCCCAGACCGACGAGTGGAGCGAGTCCATCGCAGATCTTTACGAAAAGGGCATCTCCGTGAGCAGCATGTCGAAGGTTTTCTCTCTTGCCGGGCTGCGGCTCGGCTGGATCGCCACGCGCGACAAGGACGCGCTCCGCGCGCTCGTCTCTCACCGTGATTACGATCTCATCAGCGGCGGCATGATCGACGAGGCCATTGCCGCGCTCGCGCTCAAGCACAGCGATAAAATGCTCGCGCGCAGCCGCGCCATCGTGCGGGAAAATCTCGCCATTCTGGACAATTGGGTCGCCGGAGAAAAGCACGCGAGCTACGTCAAGCCCCTCGGCGGCACGACGGCGCTCGTCTACTACGATTTCGACATTCCCTCCTATGAGCTGTGCGAGGAGATGTACCATAAGACCGGTGCGTTCGTCACGCCGGGCGACTGCTTTGAGCAGCCGAAGAGCATGCGCATCGGCTACGCCTACGGTAAGGAAGCGCTCGTGAAAGGGCTGAAGGCCGTGAGCGAGTACTTTGCCTGGAAGGAAAAGGAGCTGGAAAAATGAGCACCATCCGCGTCATCGGACGGGAGGATATCCAGAAGGTATTCACCGCGACCGCGGCGCTCCGCGCCGTAGAGAGCGCCTACGCCGGGAAATCCGCCGGAACGGGCCGCGTGTGGCCGATGGTATTCCATGAGTTCGACCCCGGCCACGCCGATCTCGACATCAAATCCGGCGATCTCGAAAGCGCGGGCGTATACGGTCTGAAGGTCGTTTCATGGTATGACTCGAACGCGGAAAAGGCGCTCCCGGCGCTTTTCGGCACGTCGCTCCTCTTTGATCTTGCCACCGGCGAGCCGAAGGCGCTTTTGAACGCCGGGCAGATCGCAGCGCTGCGCACCGGCGCCGCGGCCGCCGTCGGCGCAAAATACCTTGCGCGCAAGGACGCGAAAACGCTCACGATCGTCGGCTGCGGCGAGCTCTGCCCGTATCTTGCCGCGGCCGCGCTCGCGGCGATCCCGTCCCTCAAGACCGTGTATCTCACAAACCCGCACCGCCCCGAAAAGGCCGCCGAGCGGCTCGCCGCTGTGACAGCGGCAACGGACGCGCTGCTCAAGGCGTGCGGTCATGCCCGTACCGCCGCGATCAACGCCGCGGCAGATGCGGCATCCGCCGTCGGAGAAAGCGACATCGTTTTCACCGCCACCTGCGCCAAGGCGCCGGTCGTGAAAAGCGCCTGGGTCAAGCCCGGTACGCATGTAAGCTGCATCGGCGCCGACCTGCCCGGCAAGCAGGAGGTCGAATCGGCGGTGCTCGCCCGCGCCGCCGTCTACGGCGACGATACGGCGCAGTGCTTCGCCGTCGGCGAATGCGAGCTGCCGCACAGCGAGGGTGTCCTCCCCGCTCTTGCCGGGGAGCTTGGCGAGGTCATTCTCGGCGAAAAGGCCGGACGGACGAGCGATGCGGAGATCACCGTTTTCGACTCCACCGGCATCGCACTGCAGGACATCGCCTCCGCCGCAGTCATTCTCAAAGCCTGCGAAAAGCAGGGACTCGGCACGGTCTGCGAAATATGATACAGATAAAATCTCGCCCCGGACGGGATCGTCCGGGGCGAGGGTTTTCTGCAATTGCAATTATTCGACGCGGCCTTCCATACCCGAGACCTGAGGAAAAATGTCAAAATGAATAGGAAAACGGCAGGTAACGCTTGCGGAACCATGCCAGATGTTATATAATTTGACATAGTTCCGCAAGGCACGTAAAAAGGAGGATGAGAAATTGATGAAAAAAGCACTTCACAAGCTGACTCTCGCAGTACTTATCGCCGCGTTTATTCTGACTTTGGCCGGGTGCGGTTCCGATGATACCCTGAAAAAGAACATCACAGGAAGCTGGGCCTGCCGCGGGATCGACGTGACCGATATGATTCTGGAGGGAATGCTCGAGGGCGTCAGCGGCGATGCCGAAGCAGAGGAGTTCATCAGCAATATGAATGTCGGCGTGCTGACGGTGGACTATCTTCTCGATATCCGCGAGGACGGTACATTCGTTCTTTCGATCGATCCGAGTTCCGCCGGCAAGCTGGCCGATCAGCTTTCCGCCGCAATGGCTGACGTAATGTATGCCTATTTAGAAACCGAGCTGGAAAAGCTCGCAAACGAGAACGGCATGACGCTGGATGAGGCGATAAGTGTACTCGGCTGCAGCAACATAGATGAAGCGATTGAAAGCTCGCTGGGCGGACAGTCCCTGGCGGAGTATTGTGACGGGGTCTTCGCCGAATCGGACATACAGGACATTTTAGCAGAGGGCACGGAAAGCGGTACTTACAGCGTGAAAAGCGGCAAGATCCTTCTCTCCGCCGATGATGCGGCCATCAGCCTCATCGAGTATGATGAAAAATCCGACACCGTCTCTCTGACCGAGTCCGGCTTTGACGAGCCGTTCATTTTTACCCGCCGGTAACGGAATAAAGCGTTTATAATATTCTGCCCCGAACGGATGTTCCGTTCGGGGCAGCGTTCCTATACAAAGGAAAAATTATTCGACGCGGCCTTCGAGGACCTTGAGATCGTAGGGCTCGAATTTCACGTGGCGGTAGGCTTCCACATCCAGCGGCACGCCGGTCCAGTCGGAGTGCGGCTCGCCGGTCTGCTTGACGAGAACGTCGTAGAGAATGTCATACGTCGTGCCGTCGATCGTCTCGGTCATCGTGCTGTAGGGCAGCGTGCGGTGATAGGCGATGTGCTGGCCGTGGTTGTTGAAGTGGTAGCCGCAGCGGATGCGGCAGCCGTCCAGGCCCAGATACTCAAAGTTCTTCATTAGATCGGCGAGGATCTGGTCGCCCTCTCGCTCGTAGAGGTTTTCGGGCGTGGTGATGGTGTAGTCCGCGCGGAACTGGATGGGCAGGCCGTACTTTGCGAAGCGGTTGGCAAAGGCGATCATGCCGTCGTGCGGATAGTTCTTGAAGAGCACGCAGTTGATGCGCACCGGCACCTTGAGCGAGCCGAGAAGCTCGTCGTTGCACTCCTCCACATAGTGCACCATGTGGCGGGAGATGTTGATGCAGGTGATCTTATCCTTGTTGCGCTCCGTGAACGCAATGATGCGCTCGGCGGGGAAAAGATCGGATACCGGGAGCGTCGTGTTGATGAACACGCGGTGGCCCTCCGGGATGCAGTCCATCATCACCTGCAGCGCTTCCGGCTCGGAAAACGGCTCGCCGCCGGTGAACACGAAATCGCACTTTGGCGTGATCTCATGGAACATGCGGATGCTCTCGCACACCTTTTCCACGCTGAAGCCTTCGGGATTCTGGTATTCCTGCTTATTGATGCAGAACGGGCAGTGGTTTTTGCAGTCGTACGGGACGAACACCGTGACGGTCGCGCCGCCCTCGCGGGTCATATACGGGTTGTGGTTTATCATATTCTTCACCTACATGGGGTAATTTCAAAAAGGTATTATAACACAGCCTTAACAGAAAAGCCAGAAAAAAACAACATAAAGTTGAAAAAAACGAAAATTTTCCGGTTTTACTCGCTTAGTACGTCACGTCCCAGAGGAAAAGTCCCTGCGCCGGAGCGGTAAAACCGGCACTCGCACGGCTGTGCGAAGCAAGGATCGCCTCCATATCGTCCGGACGGCGCTCTCCGAGTCCGACCTCGAGCAGCGTGCCGGTCAGGATGCGCACCATATTGTATAAGAACCCGTCGCCGGTATACGTAAGCCGCACTTCTTCCCCACAGCGTTCGATCCCGATAGACTCTATCGTGCGCGTGGCGGCGCGGCCCGTTTTCTTTCCGGTGGAAAAGGCAGAGAATTCGTGTCGCCCGCAAAGCTGTGCCGCGGCGCGGCGCATGGCGTCAAGATCCAGCGGGCGCGGCTCCGCATGCACATACTTTCTTTCAAACACGCAGGGCGCATCGCTGTTCCAGACACGGTAAATATACGTTTTCCGCACCGCCGAAAGGCGAGCGTGGAACCGCTCCGGCGCTTTCTCGAGCGCGAGCGCGCCGATATCCTCCGGCAGATATTCCCGGAGCAGAGCCAAAAGCTCCGCGCAGGACTTGTCCGTATCCGCCCGGAAGGAGCACACCTGCATTCTCGCGTGGACGCCGGCATCCGTGCGGCCACTGCCCGCGATCTCGATGGGCTGCTCCAGCGCGCGGGAGAGCAGCGTCTCGAGCTTGCCCTGCACCGTCTGGGCGGTGTTTCCCTGCTTCTGCCAGCCGCGGTAGCGCGTGCCGTCGTAGCAAAGCGTCAGTTTGTAATTTTGCATCGGGCAACTCCCTTCTTTTTCTCGCAGAGCTTAGTATAGCACATTTGAATACATCGTCCATATACTTTTCGATATTTTCTGTTTTTCTGTTGAATCTGCCGATCCGTTCAAATTTGTTTACATTTTCCCCGGAATTTGTTCATGAAATGTTCACTCTTTGATTTTTACGTCGGCTATAATAGCATCATACAGAGCATCCGGTGTGCAGCCGCCGAATGATCTGAATGCCTCCATCTTAATTTAAAAAAATCCGCCGCTCTTTGCGGCGGATTTTTTTGCTTTTTCCGGATAGCTCGGAGCGAATCTGACAAATACTTGTTGCATTGTTACACAGCGCTTGGTATATTTAAATAAATACTATGCGGATCCCCTTCCTGTGCAGCGTCCCTCTCGCCGCCCGCCCCGGAAGCGCCCGACCCGCTCAAATCCGAAACGTTCTCGAAAATCTGCGAGGAATCCGCCGCAGCCAACCCGGAGGGAAAAACCATGAACATTCTCCTTGTCATCGATAGGCAGAAGGACTTCGTCGATCAGGCGCTCGGCACCCCCGAGGCGCAGGCCATCGTCCCGAACGTTGTAGCCAAGATCAACGAATACAAGGCCCGCGGCGATATGATCATCGCCACGAAGGACACGCACGAGGAAACTTATCTTGAAACGCAGGAGGGCGTCAACCTTCCGTTCATCCACTGCGTGCAGGACACCGAGGGCTGGCAGCTGGATGATGCGGTGCAGGCCGCTATGCCGGAAAACGCCACGATCGTCCATAAGCCCACCTTCGGCTCGACCGAACTTGTAAAGATCATCGGCGAATATGTCGCGCAGTACGGCGAGACGAACGTCCATATGGAGATCGTCGGTCTCTGCACCGACATCTGCGTCGTATCGAATGCGCTGATAGAAAAGGCGTTCTATCCTGAAATGCCCATCACGCTGGACGCTTCCTGCTGCGCGGGCGTCACCCCCGCAACGCACGACGCCGCCCTCGCCACGATGCGCATGTGCCAGATCAACGTCATCAACGCTGACTGATCTCTTTTCTGACATACACATCGCCCCGCCGAACGGCGGGACAACAGACTAAATCACCCGTTGGGAGCTTTCCCAACGGGTGATTTTGACGGAAACTTAGTTTTTGGAGAACTCCGCGAGCTCTATGCCGGGGTTCTGCTTGAGCGTGTAGGCGATGTTCCACTCGCCGCCGAAGAGCAGGAGGTTGTTGCCCTTGAAGTCCTGCACCCACTTGGTGTCGCGCGTGAGCGTGAGAGTTGCGGGGTCGGTGTCGCTCACGATCCAGCGGATGTTTTCATACGGCAGCGCGCGGCGGCGCACGGCGGTGGAATATTCGCTCTGCAAACGGTATTCGAGCACGTCAAACTGCAGCACGCCGACGACGCCGACGATGACCTCCTCCAAGCCGGTGTTCGGCTCGTGGAAGATCTGGATGGCGCCCTCCTGCGCGATCTGGCGGATACCGGTCTCGAACTGCTTGCGCTTCATCGTGTCCTTGCGCTCAAAGGCGGCGAAGTGCTCGGGCGCGAACGTCGGGATGCCTTCAAAGCGGACCTTCTTGTCCTTGGAGCAGATCGTATCGCCGATGGAGTAGATGCCGGGGTCGAACACGCCGATGATGTCACCGGCGTAAGCCTCGTCGATGATCTGGCGCTCCTCGGCCATCATCTGCTGCGGCTGCGCGAGCTTGATGGGCTTTCCGCCCTGCACGTGGTAGTATTCCTCGTTGCGCTCAAACTTGCCCGAGCAGATGCGCATGAACGCGATGCGGTCGCGGTGCGCCTTGTTCATGTTCGCCTGGATCTTGAATACGAAAGCGGAGAAATGGTCGTCCGTCGGCTCGACCGGCACACCATCGGAAAGGCGCGCGAGCGGCGGCGTTGTGAGATCGAGAAAGCTCGCGAGGAACTGCTCCACGCCGAAGTTCATCAGCGCCGAGCCGAAGAAAACGGGGCTTAGATCGCCGCTGCGGACAAGATCGAGATCAAATTCGTACCCCGCGCCGTCGAGCAGCTCCACATCGTCGCAAAGCGTGCTGTACAGCCGCTCGCCGAGCGCTTCGCGCAGGCCCGCCTCGTTATCCATGGAAAGCTCCGCCGCGTGGATGGCGCGGCTGCCCGCGTGACGCTGCGTAAACGCGAGCACTTCCTTCTTCTCGCGGTCATACACGCCCTTGAAGTCCACGCCGCAGCCGATCGGCCAGTTCATCGGGTACGTGCCGATGCCGAACTCCTTTTCGAGCTCTTCGAGCAGATCGTAGGGGCTGCGCGCCTCGCGGTCCATCTTGTTGATGAACGTGAAGATGGGGATATGCCGCATGGCGCAGACCTTGAAGAGCTTGCGCGTCTGCGGCTCGATGCCCTTGGCCGCGTCGATGACCATGACGGCGCTGTCCGCCGCCATGAGCGTGCGGTAGGTGTCCTCGGAGAAGTCCTGATGGCCGGGGGTGTCGAGAATGTTGATGCAGTAGCCGTTATATTCAAACTGGAGCACGGACGACGTGATGGAAATGCCGCGCTGCTTTTCCAGCTCCATCCAGTCGGAGACCGCATGGCGCGCCGCCGCCTTGCCCTTTACCGAGCCGGCGAGCTGGATCGCCCCTCCGTAGAGAAGGAGCTTTTCCGTCAATGTCGTTTTGCCCGCGTCCGGGTGGGAGATGATCGCAAACGTCCGCCGCCGCGAAATCTCCCGCTGTAAGTCACTCATGTTGTTTCATCCTTCCGGTAAATTTTTGAAATGAAAAATCTACCGTCTTTTTAATCCTTCATAGCCCGTTTCTTCCTTCAAAAAAGTATTAACATTTATTTTTACCATAGAATCCCCGAAAAAGCAATGCACGTGTACCGTCTTTGCGGAGAAATTGGAAAAAGCTCTTGACTCTCCCACTGTGGGAGGCATTATGATGCATACGAGCTCAAGAGAAAAAGCCGGAGGTACCTTCCATGCTGAAGATCGGAGAATTTTCAAAACTGTCCAGAGTCAGCGTCCGCATGCTGCGCCACTATGACGAGATTGGGCTCTTAAAGCCCGCTGAGATCGACCGCTTCACCGATTACCGGTATTACCGGGAGGATCAGCTCCCGACCATGTGCCGGATCACGGCGCTCAAGGACATGGGGTTTTCCCTTGCCGATATCGTGAAGATCCTCGAGATCTACGACGACCGCGAGGCGCTGGAGGGCTATTTTTCCGCCCGGCAGCGCGAGCTGGAAGAACTCTCGCTTGACACGGCGCGCAAACTGGCGCTTCTGGACGCAGCCAGAGAACGGCTGAGAAAGGAACAGACCATGAGCTATGATATCACATTGAAAACGATCCCCGAACGCTACGCCGCCACCGTGCAAATGACGATCCCCCGCTACGAGGACGAGGGGATGGTATGGAGCGCGCTGGTGGGCGAGACCTGCCGGATGCATCTCACGGAAGCCGACCCATGCCTCTGCGCCGTGACATTCCTCGACGGCGAATACAAGGAAACGGACGTCGAGGTCCTCGCCTGGAAGACCGTAAAGGGAAGCTACCCCGACACGGAGCATGTCAAATTCCGCACGCTGCCGGAGGTCACCGTTGCGAGCTGCACCTACCGCGGCAGCTACGCGCTGATCACCGACGTGTACGCCGCCATGATCCCGTGGATCGAGGCGAACGGCTATGAGACTGCCGGGCCGATGTTCAACATCTACCATGTGAGTCCTCACGATACGAAAAACCCCGACGAGTTCGTGACCGAGGTGTGCTACCCGGTAAAGAAGAAGTAACCCAGCGAAAAATCCCCCGCGCAGCCGATAAACGACTGCGCGGGGGATCCTTCTTTTCTTCTTATTATTGGAGCTCGGTATACGGCGTATAGTCGAGCGCCGTATAGCGTTCCGTGTGGGAATCGATGATCGCCTGACAGACCGCCTCGTCGGACGGCGTGTCGTTGGAAACGTCGCAGTCCGTATCGTACGTCATGTACCACGCGCCGGACTCGCTCGTCACGCCCTGCATGAGAGCAAGCTCTCCGTTCTGGAGCGCATAGTAAAACCACACGCTGCTCGCCGCGCCGCCCGAACCCTCGTTCGCAATGAGCCAGGCGTTTTCGTCCGCGAGATATTCCACATAATACCTGTCTCTCGCGTGGCTCTGCGCGAGCATCACCGGCGAGCCGTCCTTGACCGTCCAGATCTCCAGAACGGCCGGATCGGTGTCCGCACCCAAGATCGCGCCGATCACCATCTCCGGCGAGCCGTCGCCGTCAAGGTCAGGGAAAAATACGCCGACGTTCGCGCGGGCATCGCCCTCGTAGTAGTACCCCGCGAGCTCGCTCATGCCGTTTTCAAAATACCGGCTCTCCGGCCACTGCTCGGAAAGCGCCGCGGCGTAGCGGTCCAGCTGCGCGGCATAGAGCGTTTTCCCCTCTTCGGCCATGTTCACGATGCCGGTCGATTTCTCCGCCGGCTGGGAGACCGGCTCCGCGGTGGGTTCTTCCGTCGGCTCCGCCGCGGTCGCCTCGGGCGTCGCGGTCGGCTCCGCGGCGGCGGTCGGTTCAGGCGTCGATGTGGGCACTGCTTCGGTGGGCTGCGCGCCGCAGGCCGTCAAAAGCAGACTTGCCGCCAGCACGAAAATACCAAGCCATTTCATCTTATTATTCATTGCATAACCTCCTGCGGTCCGGTTTTCGGGGCCCGCAGGATATCAGACGTGCTTTGCGTCAGGATGGTTCACACGGAGTGGATAAATTTGGTTCCTGCCGCGCCGCCCACGCCCAGGCGCGCTCGTCCACGGCGGTCGTGCCGCCGCGCAGCGCCGCGATCTCCCGCCGGCAGAGCGGCACGGCGGCGGCCAGAAATTCCTCCGCAATGGCTTTGGTGAAATGTACGCACTCGCCCGGCGGGGGCGGCGTCGTGAAATCCGCATGCAGCTCGGCGAGAAATTCCGGCAGCGCAAAATCGGAAACAGCGCAGATCGGCTCGGCGGAAAAATTCTCCGGCGCGGTAAGATCCTCCCGCAGGGCGAATTTCTCAATGGCCCAGGTATTCAGAATGCGGTAATCGTCGTAAAGCCGCTCGACCTTCTGCGGCGAGTCCACCTTCCAGCCGTGGTCGAGATAGAATACCTTGCGGAACACGATGTCCTGCACAAGATGGAGATAGTACCCGAGATAGAGCGGATCGTCCATTTTGTCCGCGAAGCGCGCGCGGAAGCCGCCGAGCGCCATCATCGTCTTCGTTCCGCCGTCGATCCGCACGCGGAAATGCGCGCTCACGCGCTCTCCGGCGTCCGGTAAGATCGAGCCGAGACGAAAACGCTTTTCGTCCGCCGCGGGATGCTCGTCCAGAATGAGCTTTGCCGCGGCAAGATGAAGGATACGGGATGCCATGGTCTTTCCTCCTGTATACGAAAAAGACGGGACGCTGCCCGAAGGCGCATCCCGTCTTTTTCCCAAAAATTACTTGAGGCCGTACTTCTTGTTGAACTTGTCCACGCGGCCGCTGGTGTCGACCAGCTTCTGCTTGCCGGTGTAGAAGGGGTGGCACTTCGAGCAGATCTCGACGGTGATGTCCTTCTTGGTGGAAGCGGTCTCGATGACCTCGCCGCAGGCGCAGCGGATGGTCGTGCGCTGGTAATTGGGATGGATTCCTTCTTTCATGTCGTTCACCTCATGTTAGGCTGCCCTGAGGCCGAATACTCGGAGATACAAGGCGCAACGCAAATTATAGCAAATGGCGCCGTGCAATGCAAGCATTTTTTGCATTACGGAAAAAAGTCGTTTCCTCCCGCGGAAATCATAGAAAAAGGCTAAGATTCCCGGGCGATGAATTTTGAAAAAAAATGTTCCATCAGGCAGATATTATGGTATAATCGCAATATGTGACAATATGACGGAGATTTCCCCGTCTCCGCCAGCAGCAAGAAAAGCAAACCAAAGGAAGAAAGGAAAGAAGCTATGTTTCCTATCGTAAGCAAGCGGCCCCTGAATGAGGCCGGCACGGTCCTTGAGTATGTCATCAAGGCCCCGCTGGTCGCCAAGAAGTGCCTGCCCGGTCAGTTCATCGTTCTGCGTCTGGACGAGCACGGCGAGCGCGTTCCTTTGACGATCGCGGATTATGACCGCGAAGCGGGCACCGTCACCATCATGGTGCAGCCCGTCGGTCAGACGACCCGTATGCTCGAGCTCATGGAGCCGGGCGACTGCCTCGCCGACTTTGTCGGTCCCATGGGCAAGCCCACCCAGATTGGCGGACAGAAGCGCGTCTGCGTCGTTGGCGGCGGCGTCGGCTGCGCTATCGGCTACCCCGTGTGCAAGGGCTTCTTTGAAGCCGGCATCGAGGTCGATATGGTCGCCGGTTTCCGTTCCAAGGACATCGTGATCCTTGAGGACGAGATGCGCGCCCACTCCACCAACCTCTACATCTGCACCGACGACGGCAGCTACGGCGAGAAGTGCTTCGGCAACGCCAAGCTGGAAGAGCTCATCAAGTCCGGCCGCGAGTATGACGAAGTGTTCATCATCGGGCCGCTGAAGATGATGAAGTTCACCGCTCTCACCACCAAGCCCTACGGCATCAAGACCATCTGCTCTCTCTGCCCGATCATGATCGACGCCTCCGGCATGTGCGGCGGCTGCCGTCTGACCGTCGGCGGCGAGACCAAGTTTGCCTGCGTGGACGGCCCCGAGTTTGACGGCCACCAGGTCGATTGGGACGAGCTGATCGCCCGCAACTCCTTCTACGCCGGTGAAGAGACCGCCGCGAAGGAACATATCTGCCGCATCACCGGAGGTGTAAGACATGGCTAATATGAGTATGACGAAAAACCCCATCCCGGAGCAGGAGCCTCTGGTACGCAACAAGAACTTTGACGAGGTCGCTCTCGGCTACACCGAGGAGATCGCCATCGACGAGGCCAAGCGCTGCCTCAACTGCCGTCAGCATCCCTGCGTCAGCGGCTGCCCGGTAAACGTCCGCATTCCGGAGTTCATTGCCAAGGTCGCCGAGGGCGAGTTTGAAGAAGCCTACAAGATCATCACCTCCACCAACAGCCTGCCCGCCGTCTGCGGCCGCGTCTGCCCGCAGGAGCATCAGTGCGAGGGCAAGTGCGTCCGCGGCATCAAGGGCGAGAGCGTCGGCATCGGCCGTCTCGAGCGCTTCGTCGCCGACTGGCACGCCGCCCACGCCGACCCCAACGCGAAGGTCGAGAAGCCCGTTTCCAACGGCCACCGCGTCGCCGTCGTCGGCTCCGGCCCTGCCGGTCTGACCTGCGCAGGCGACCTTGCCCGCATGGGCTACGAAGTCACCGTGTACGAGCTGTTCCACAAGGCCGGCGGCGTTCTGGTGTACGGTATCCCCGAGTTCCGTCTGCCCAAGGCGATCGTGGCGCGCGAAGTCGCGGCGCTCGAAGAGATGGGCGTTAAGATCGTGACCGACGCCGTCATCGGCCGCGCGATCTCCATCGACGAGCTGCTCACCGAGGAAGGCTTTGAGGCCGTGTTCCTCGGCTCCGGCGCGGGTCTGCCCCGCTTCCTCGGCATTCCGGGCGAGAACCTGCTCGGCGTTTACTCCGCCAACGAGTTCCTGACCCGTATCAACCTCATGAAGGCTTACCGCGAAGATTACGACACGCCAATCAAGCACCACAAGTGCGTCGCCGTCGTCGGCGCCGGCAACGTCGCCATGGACGCCGCCCGCTGCGCGAAGCGTCTCGGCGCGGAGCACGTCTACGTCGTCTACCGCCGCGGCATGGAAGAGGTCCCCGCCCGTAAGGAAGAGGTCCACCACGCTCAGGAGGAAGAGGTCGAGTTCAAGCTGCTCACCAACCCGGTGCGCGTCATCGGCGACGAGAAGGGCTACGTGACCGGCATCGAGTGCATCAAGATGGAGCTCGGCGAGCCTGACGAGAAGGGCCGCCGCCGTCCGATGCCCGTTGAAGGCTCCAACTTCGTGCTCGAAGTGGACGCCATGATCGACGCTCTCGGCACCAGCCCCAACCCGCTGCTCCGCATGACCACCCCCGGTCTGGAAGCGGACAAGCACGGCTGCCTGATCGCCGACGAGAAGGGTAAGACCACCCACGAGGGCGTGTTCGCCGGCGGTGACGCCGTCACGGGCGCTGCCACCGTCATCCTCGCCATGGGCGCCGGCAAGACCGCCGCTACCGCCATCGACGAGTACATCAAGAATAAGAACGCCTGAGTTCTTACATAAGGTATAGAAAATCCGGTTCGGAGCTTCCGAGCCGGATTTTCTTATGGACTTTTCGCCGGGAATCTGCTATTTTCAATGTGCAAATTACCCAAAAGGAGTGGGGCGTCTTGCGTCAGAATAAAGGTTGGAGAACAGAATACTTCTCTATGATTTAAAAAGGAGAACCAATCGATTTATGCTGAACAAAGAGGGATTCAATGCATGGGCGGACGGGTACGACCGCAGCACCGCCCGCTCCGCCGCGGGAAAGGTCACGTTTATCCAAAGCCTTCTTCCGCTGCTGCGCGAGGGCGGCACGATCTACATCGGCGACGTTGCCTTTGATACACGCGCGGAGCTGGAGGCGTGCCGGGCGCAGTCCGGAGACCGCTGGGACAAGGACGAGATCTATTTTGTCTATGACGAGCTGAAAAAGGCATTCCCCGCCATGACGTTTGACCGTCTCTCCCCCTGTTCCGGGATACTGTCGCTGCGAAAGTGAGACTGCCATGACCTCCACCGACTGGATACACTATATACAGGATGCTTACAGCACAGAGCCGGAGCATCCGTGGGCGGACAAGCCGGAGTTTTCCGTATTCCGTCATGCGAGCAACAAAAAATGGTTTGCTCTTTTTATGACCGTAAAGGCTTCGCTGCTCGGTCTGCCGGGAGCCGAAGAAGTCCCCGTACTGAATCTCAAGGCCGATCCTCGTCTGATCGGGCCGCAGCGGGAAAAGCCCGGGTTCTTCCCTGCCTACCATATGAACAAGGAGCATTGGATCACCGCCGCGCTCGACGGCAGTGCGCCGGAGGACGAAATAAAGATTCTGCTTGCCATGAGTTATGATCTGACAGCAATGACGCGCGCTTCCCGCAAAAATACTATATAACCGGAGGCACGCTGCCATGAAAAAAATCCTCGTGATCGGCTGTCCCGGGTCGGGAAAGAGCACGTTTGCCCGGCGGCTGCGGGACAGGACCGGGCTGCCGCTCTATCCTCTCGATCTTCTCTGGCACAGGCCGGACAAAACGACCGTTTCCGAAGCGGAATTCGACGCGGCGCTCGCCGAAATACTCCGAAAAGACCGCTGGATCATCGACGGCAACTTCAGCCGGACGCTGGAACGGCGACTGGCGGAATGCGACACGGTATTTCTTCTCGATCTGCCGCTTGCGGACTGCATTGCGGGCGTAGAAGCGCGCATCGGTACGAAGCGCGAAGATATGCCGTGGATCGAGACGGAGTTCGACCCGGAATTCCGCGAGTTTATCACGCATTTTTCCGAGACCCGGCTTCCCAACATCTATGCGCTGCTGGAAAAGCACAGGGATAAAACGCTCGCCGTATTTCATTCCCGCGCCGAGTGCGAGGCCTATGAGATTCCGGCGGCGGAAGCCTGACGGTTTACCCATGGAGGACCGATATGAACGAAACAAACCAAACCGACCGTTTCGCCCCGCTGTTCGCGGAGCTTGACCGGCGGCTCGCCGGAGAAGCCCCCGTGCGTCTCGCTATCGAGGGCGGGAGCGCGAGCGGCAAAACGACGCTCGGCAAAATTCTCGCCGAACGGTACGGCTGCACTGTGTTCCATATGGACGACTTTTTTCTCCGCTCTGAGCAGCGCACCGCCGCGCGGTTTGCCGAGCCCGGCGGGAATGTGGATCGGGAACGGTTTCTCGCCGAGGTGCTGCTCCCGCTCCGGCGCGGCGAAAAGGTTTTTTACCGGCGGTTCGACTGCGCTTCCATGCAGCTGCAAAACGCCGTGGAGACCGCGCCGAAAAAGCTCGTCGTTGCCGAGGGGGCATACTCCATGCACCCCGACCTTGCGCCGTATTACGATCTCTCCGTATTTCTTGACATCTCCCCGGAATTGCAGCGCGAGCGCATTTCCCGCCGCAACACGCCAGAGAAAGCCAACCGCTTTTTTGCCGAATGGATCCCGATGGAGCAGGCGTATTTCGCCGCGTTCGATATTCCGGCAAAGTGCACGCTGCGCCTTCCCATACTGTAAAGAAAGAAGAGGCACCTGCAATCTCATCATCCTCGACTGCGCCGCCGGAAAGGACCGGACGGGCGTTGTGTCGGCGATCCTCCTCCGCAAATCGGGCATGAGCCGCGAATACATTATCGTGGATTTTATGAAGACCGCGTCCAATCTGGAAGCGTATCTCGCGCAGTTTGCCGGTGAGCCCCCCGGCATCCGGCTCGACGTCATCACGCCGCACGAACGGTACATGGAAGAGCTCCTCGCGTAGCTCACGGCACAGGAGATACAAGGCGCACAGGCAACAGCGCGTTGCTTGCCTGCGGCGGAGCCTTCGGGTATAATTTCCCCAAGAGGTGATCGGGATATGGAAACAAAAGATGTGATATTGCAGCTTCGGAACCGGGAAAACTTGTCACAGGAGGAGCTTGCGGAAAAGCTCTTCGTGACGCGGCAGGCGGTGTCCCGCTGGGAAAACGGCGAAACGCTCCCCAACACGGAAACGCTCAAGCGCCTGTCGGCGCTCTTTGACGTTTCCATCAATACGCTTCTCGGCTCGCCGCGCCGGAACATCTGCCAGTGCTGCGGCATGCCGCTCGAGGACGAAATAACCAGCCGCGAGCCGGACGGATCGTTCAACGAGGAATACTGCAAATGGTGCTATTCCGGCGGCGAGTTCAGGTATGAGAGCGCCGAGCAGCTCATTGATTTTTGCGTGGAGCATATGGCGACGGAGGCATGGCCCGCGGAGCAGGTACGCGCGCACATGGAAGCCGTCGTGCCGCAGCTCAGGCACTGGAAACACGAAAAATGATTATAGCAACGAAAAAAGCGTATGGCCGCGGCCATACGCTTTTTTCGTTATTCGTTATTCCTTCTCCGCCGGGGACTCCGTTTTGGCTTCGGCTTCCGCCTTTTCCGTGTCCGCAGGAGCGGCTTCGCTTTCGGGCAGAGGCTCGGTTTTTCCGTCGGGCAGCGTTTCCGCCGCTTCCGCGGGGTCAAGCTCGATCACGGGCGCCTGTCCCGCGAGGAACTCGGCGCGCGATTTTCCGTGCGCCACCGCAACGGTGGTGAAGAGGCCGGAAATGCCGTCCAGCAGGAAGCCGAGCGCCGCGGCAAACAGAAGCGTATCGTTCTTTTCAAAGGGATTCACAAGCAGCAGTACGCCCGCCGCACAGATGCACACGCCCAGCACAAGCGCCGCCGACCAGCCGCCGGCTTCGCAGCTTTTGATATCCAGCCCGTGCTTGCAGTCCATGAAGCCGTGGTAAAGCAGCACAACGCCCATCACAATGACCGTAAGGCGCATGACCTGCTCCGCAAGGCTCTGCGTGAACAGGATCCAGACGCCCGCCACCGCAGCGATGATGCCGGAGATGAGCAGCAGCTTTCGCAGCAGACCGACGCGCTCCCCGGTAAGGTACGAGGCGATCTGCAATATGCCCGAGAGGATCATCACCGCGCCGAAGCCGTAGCTGATCCATTTCATGGCAGTTGCCGTCCATATCAGCATGGCAATGCCGAGAGCCAGACAGAGAATGCTCACACCGAACGCGGCAAAAGCAAAATGACGGAAAAAACGTTTCATGGCGTATCCTTTCAAATGACCGAATAGATCGTGGAAACAAGCTCGTACCGCAGCGGATAGTGCGTCATGGTGCCGAGAGCGGAAGCGTCGGTCCTTTTCATCAGCAGCACATCGGCCTCGCCCGCGGCAGCCGCGGCGGCGAGAACGGACGCATCGCCGGCATAGACCTCGGCAATGTATCCGGTCGCGGTCTCAAACGCCGGGAGCCACGCTGTGAGGATGCCGCTCTCCAAAAGCTCCGTATCCGCCGCGACGCGCACGCGGCGCGTCTCGTCCGTAGCCGTAGGGATCTCTTCGGAATCACGCTCTGCAGCCGGGACCGTATACATCGGCGTATCCAGCCCGTCGGGGATAAAGGTCTCCGCTGTGTCCTTCCCTGCGGAACGGAGCCAGCGGCTGAGCGCCTTTGCCCCGTCGCTCCTGCCCTCGCAGAGGACATACACGGTCTCCTCCCCCGCGGTGAAGCGCGGCGCGGCGGTCGGCTCCGGAGTTGGCTCCGCCGTCGGCTCCGGCGTCGGCGCATCCGTTGTCTCCGGCGCCGCGGACGGCGGGTCGGACGGCTCCGCCGTATCCGGCGCTTTGGGGCCGCACGCCGTCAGCAGCAGGCACGCCGCGAGGAAAAGCGGCACAACATATTTCTTCATGGCTTGTTCTCCTTATCGCAGCCGCCGGAACAGCTGCCGCAGTCTCCGCCGCAGCCGCGCTTCCGGTTTTTCCAGCCGCGCTTCACGGCGATCACCGCCCACACGGCGACGCCGAGCAAAATAATGATATCCCCTATGGACATACGATGCCTTTCATTTCACTAAATAAGCAGTGCGATCTGATAGACCGCCGCGCCGAGCCCCCAGGCGAGCAGGCACTGAAACCCTACAACGCCGAACGTTTTCCACACCGAGTCAAGCTCCCGCCGGATCGCCGCGACCGCCGCCACGCAGGGCGTATAGAGCAGCGTGAACACAAGAAACGCTGCCGCGCTGCGCACGGAGAAAAGCGTGGAGAGCGCCGCGCCGCCGGTGAGCACGCCGAGCGTGCTGACAACGGCTTCCTTTGCCATAAAGCCCGCGATGAGCGAGGTGCATACGCGCCAGTCCGCAAAGCCGAGCGGCGCGAAGAGCGGCGCGAGAAGTCCGCCGAGCGCGGCGAGAAGGCTCTGCGAATTGTCCGAAACCGGGTTGATGCGCGTGTCGAACGTCTGCAAAAACCAGATCACAAGGCTTGCCACGAAAATGACGGTAAAGGCGCGGTGAAGAAAGTCCTTCGCCTTGTCCCACATGAGCTGGAGCGTTGTGCGCACCGAGGGCATGCGGTAATTCGGCAGCTCCATCACAAACGGGATGGGGTTGCCGCGAAAGAGCGTTTTTCCGAACACGAGCGCCGCCAGAACACCGATAAGGATGCCGAAAACGTACAGTCCGCCCATGGCGAGCGCCTTATACTTCGGGAAAAACGCCGCGACGAACACGGAATAGATGGGGATCTTGGCGCTGCAGCTCATAAACGGCGTGAGAAGCACGGTCATGCGGCGGTCACGATCGCTCGTGAGCGTCCGCGTTGCCATGACCGCCGGAACAGTGCAGCCAAAGCCGATGAGCATCGGCACAACGCTTTTTCCGGAAAGACCGATCCGGCGCAGGAGCTTGTCCATCACGAACGCGACACGCGCCATATACCCGGTGTCCTCCAGCATGGAGAGGAAAAAGAACAGCACTACAATGATGGGCAGGAAGCTCACCACATTGCCGACGCCGCCGAACAGCCCGTCGATAACGAGCGAGTGTACGACCGGATTGATGCCGTAAGCCGTGAGCGCCGCGTCTGTCACCCCTGCCAATGCGTTGATCCCCATGGCAAGCAGGTCGGACAAAAACGCGCCGATCACTTCAAACGTGAGATAAAACACCAGCAGCATAATACCGACAAAGATCGGCAGGGCGAATATGCGGTGGGTAAGGACGTTATCGATGGCGCGCGAACGTTTCCGCTCGCGGCTCTCCTCGGGTTTTTTCACCGTTTCGGCGCAGACCGATTCGATGAAGGAATACCGCATGTCGGCAATGGCGGCATTGCGGTCGAGGCCCGTTTCGCGCTCCATTTCCACGATGCTGTGCTCACACAGCTCCAGCTCGTTCTCGTCGAGCGCGAGACGCGCGACGATATCGCTATTCCCCTCGATCACGTTCATGGCCGCCCAGCGAGCGCTCATCCGGGCGCGCTCGGCGTGATCCTCCACCACGTGCGTCACGGCGTGGATGCAGCGGTGGACCGGTCCGGGCGGGCAGAAGTCGTATACCTCCGGCTTGCGCCCGGCGGCCGCCGTGCGGCAGGCGAGCTCCGTCAGATCGGCGATGCCCTCGCCCTTCGCCGCGCTGATCGGCACGACCGGGATGCCGAGCAGCTCCGAGAGCTTCACGGTATCGACCGTTCCGCCGTTGGCGCGCACCTCATCCATCATATTCAGCGCGAGCACCATCGGCACCTGCATCTCGATCATCTGCAGCGTGAGATAAAGGTTTCGCTCAATGTTCGTGGCGTCCACGATGTTGATGATGCCGTCGGGCCGGCCGTCAAGAATGAAATCACGCGTTACGATCTCTTCGGCGGAATAGGGCCGCAGCGAATAGATGCCCGGAAGGTCAACGACCTCGTCGCCCTTCGTGTTGCGGATGCTGCCGCTTTTGCTGTCCACCGTAACGCCGGGGAAATTGCCGACGTGCTGATTGCTTCCGGTGAGCTGATTGAAAAGCGTCGTTTTGCCGCAGTTCTGGTTTCCGGCAAGAGCGAATCTCATGCGAGCTCCACCTTCACCTTGGCGGCGTCCTCCAGCCGCAGTGAAAGCGTATACCCGCGCAGAAATACCTCCACCGGATCCCCCATCGGCGCAATGCGCGTTACGGTAATATGCGTTTTGGGAATGACTCCCATATCAAGCAGCCGGAGCCGGAGAGCGCCCTCGCCTCCGACGCTTCGGATGATCCCCGACTGTCCCACATGCAGTTTATCCAACGTCATTTCTTTTTCACCCACTTTATATTGTATTCTCTATTTTACGGCATTATCGTCAAAAATCAATATCCAATCTGCCGGTTTTATCCCGCCTTACACTTTTGCTGAAAACGTATATTGATTTCCTCTTTCAGCTCTGCTAATATAGTACACAAGATATAACGATATCCGTATTATATATGCTGGAGGTTTCATCATGTGCGCACAAGCTCTGCCGGAAGGCGTTTACCGCGAAGAGATCGTTTTCACGCCGGAGGAGACGGACAGCTTTGGCCGCGTCCTGCCCGACGCGCTCGCCCACCGCTTTCAGGAGATCGCCGCGGTACACCATGCCTCGCTCGGCGTCGGGCAGGAGATCGCCGTGACGAAGGGCTGCTTCTGGGCGCTCGCGCGCACGGAGATGCGAATTTCCCGGCTGCCCGCCGTGGGCGAGCGCGTGTTTCTCGACACCTGGGTCGGGCGGCAGTCGCACGGACTGTTCTGGCGGCACTACCGGATCGCCGGTGAGGACGGCGCGGTGCTTCTCTACGCCGTTTCGATCTGGGTCATCATGGATATCGAGAGCCGCGCGCTCACCAAAGATCACGCCTGGGCCGTCGTTTCGCGCGTCACGGTCGAGGGAGAACTGCCCGCGGCGTTCAAGCCCATCCCCTTCCCCCGTGAGCTGCCGGAGCGCAGTTCCCGCCGCGTGACCGACGCCGAGACCGACGGAAACGGCCATCTCAACAACTGTCTGTATCTCCGCTGGGGACAGGATCTGCTGCCGGAGGAGTTCGTACGCACGCATACGCTGCGCAGCGTCTGGATCGAATATCGGAAAGAATTGCCGCGCGGCACAGAATCGGAGTTGACGTATTCGCTCAGCGGGAGTACTCTGTATGTGCGGGGAACCGCAGAAAACAAAGAACGATTTTTGCTGAGGATGGAATATGATGAAACGGTTTGAAAGCGATTATCTGGAAGGCGCACATCCCGATGTGCTCCGGGCACTGATCGAAACGAACGGCGAGCAGACCCCCGGCTATGGAGAGGACCCACACTGCGAAGCCGCCCGCGCCCTGCTGCGCGAGCGCTGCGCTCTGCCGGAGGGCGAGGTGCAGTTCCTCGTCGGCGGCACGCAGGTCAACCGCACCGTGATCGCCTCGATCCTGCGCCCCCATCAGGGCGTTGTTGCGGCGGACACCGGCCACATCGCCGCGCACGAGACCGGCGCGATCGAAAACTCCGGCCACAAGGTGCTGACCGTACCGAATACGGACGGCAAGATCGCCGCCGCGCAGGTTGAGGAGCTCTGCCGCGCGCATTACGCCGACGCGAGCTTTGAGCACACGGTGCAGCCGGGCATGGTGTACATCTCGAACCCCACGGAGTTTGGCACCGTGTACACGCGCGGCGAGCTGGAAGCGCTCCACGCCGTGTGCAAAGCGCGCCATCTCCCGCTCTTTATCGACGGCGCGCGTCTCGGTGCCGCGCTCTACAGCCCGGTGTGCGACTATACGCTCGCGGACATGGCGCACATGTGCGAAGTGTTCACGATCGGCGGCACGAAAATGGGCCTTCTCTTCGGCGAGGCGGCAGTGTTCTCCGCGCCGGAGCTGGCTAAGGATTTCCGTTACTTCATCAAGCAGAACGGCGGCATGCTGGCCAAGGGCCGTCTTCTCGGCGTGCAGTTCTACGCAGCCTTCAAGGACGGGCTCTATGACCGCATCGGCGCGGAGGAGGTACGTCTTGCGCTTCGTCTGCGTGACGGCTTCCGCGCCCGCGGCTGGGCCTTCCTGGTGGAGTCTCCCTCCAACCAGCAGTTCCCCATTCTGCCGGACGCGCTCATTGAGCGGCTCAAGCCGGAGTTTTCGTGCAGCCATACGCAGTCTTTCCCCAACGGCATGAGCGCCGTGCGCTTCTGCACGAGCTGGGCGACGACCGACGCCGACATCGACGCGCTGCTTGACGCCGTTCCCATCAACGCCTGAACCGCATAAATATTGCCAAAGCCGCCCCGCCCGGATCGATTTTTCGGGCGGGGCAGCTGTCCGTTAGAAAGGTTGCGCGATAGTTGGTGGCGCAACCGGCAGCGGGGTGTTATATTGACGGCAAAAAGGAGGTCATTTCCATGAAAATTTCCATTCTTATGGCTGTCGTGTCGCTTCTGATCCTCGCCGTTGGCGTTTATGTGCTCGTGCTTCTCATCCGTGCGCTGCGAAAGTACATCCGCTCCGAGCCCGTGCGGAAGGAAAAGGCAGCGAGCGCCCGATCGCTCGGCGAGGTATTGAAGCGCCGCCGGACGGAGTGCAAAATGACGCAGGAGTTTGTGGCGGAGGCGCTGGGCGTCAGCCGGCAGGCGGTCTCCAAGTGGGAGAGCGGCGCATCCGATCCAAGCACGGCGAACCTCATTGCGCTTGCAAAGCTCTTCGGCACAACGCCGGAGGAGCTTCTGAAAGAAAGTCAGTAACAGCAGAAGAGCGTCCTTCCATACGGCTTTGCCGCATGGTGGACGCTCTTTTCTCTTTTATGCAGCAATGTTCTTTCCTTTGCGCATTTCGCGCCTGTAAAACGGGATGAGCAGCGCCGTGGCGCCGATCCAGGCGAGCGGGGAGGAGAAACACACGCCCGTATAGCCGAGCACGCGGGAAAGGCCGAGCGCGCCGCCGATGCGCATCACGAGCTCAACGACGCAGGCAAGGAACGGCGCGGTGCTGTTGCCCATGCTCTGCACTGCGGAACGGTAAACGATAAGAAGCCCGAGCACGATGTAAAACGGCGCGACGGCAGTGAGATACCCGCCGGCATAGGAGATGACCTCCTCGGTCGGCGCGTCGATGAAGAGCGACACGACTGCGCGCCGCGCGAGCAGCATCGCCGCGCACATGAGGACGTTGACGCTCTCGAGCTGGATGAGCGAGGCTCGGACGCCCTCGCGGATGCGGTCGAACCGGTGCGCGCCGTAGTTCTGCGCGACATAGCCCGAAATGGCGATCTGGTACGCCGTATTGACGAGCACCGAGAGCTGATCGACCTTTGTCGCGGCGGTATAGCCCGCCACCGCCGCCGTTCCGAGCTTGTTGACGCACGCCTGCACGACGAGCTGTCCGATGCACATCACGGACATCTGAAAGCCCATGAGAAACCCGACGCGCAGATGGCGCGCCGCGGCGACCCTGCTCCCCGCGAAGTCCGCCCGGCGCGGGCGGAGCACCGGATACTTCCGCAGCCCGACGATCGTGCAGAGGATCGCCGAGAGGAGCTGGCTGAGCACTGTCGCCCATGCCGCGCCCGCAACGCCCATATGGAACGGGACGATGAAGAGAATGTCCAGCCCGATGTTGAGCAGCGACGAGAGCACGAGGAAGACGAGCGGCGTGCGGCTGTCGCCGAGCGCACGGAGCATATAGGAAATGATATTATAAAAAACCGTCGCGCCGGTGCCGAGCAGTATCACGAAGAGATAGGCATAGGCGTCGGCGAAGATGTCCTCCGGCGTCTGCATCCAGCCGAGCACCGGCCGGGCGAGCAGGCACACGAGCGGCGTGAGAAGCAGCGTAAATACCGCCGAGAGCGTCCACGACACCGCAGCGCTCCGGCGCATGCCGGTCTCATCCCCTGCGCCGCAGCACTGGCCCAGGCAGATGCCGAAGCCGCCGGTCAGCCCCTGCACGAAGCAGAGGACGAAATAGCTGATGATGCCTGTGGAGCCGACGGCGGCGAGCGCGTCCGCGCCGAGCGCTTTGCCGACGATAACCGTGTCGGCGAGCGTATAGAAAAGCTGGAAGAGGTTCCCGCCGAGCACCGGCAGCGCATACCGCAGCAGCACGCCGAACGGACGGCCTTCCGTCAACTGTCTTTCCATGCAGAAAGCTCCTTTTGATTTTCGCGCAGATACTATACTCCACGCCGCCGAAAATGAAAAGCGGCATAATCCACAAGGATGCAAAACCGGCTTTCGCCGCATTTGTACGGGAAAGCCGGTTTTGCATTTTTCTATGTAAACGCCCTGCGGCGGTCGTTGTTGGTCTGCCGCTTTCGGCTCCTCCGCGGTGGACAGTTACCTCTTATGTGCTGCTGTTTGCAAGCGCGTATTACTGCCTGATAGTTTAAGAAAATGTATTCATAACCCTATTCTGTAGGCAACTTATTTGCACGCAAGTCCAACAGACGTATACATCCGAGCAACACAACAAGCAGACTGCCGCAAATCAGCGGAATGACATAAGACTCCACCATGTCAACAGTCTTTCCGTATGCAGCACAAAACCCGCCGCACGAGCGTTCGTGCGGCGGGTCGTTTTTTTGATAGCTTATTCGAGTGAGAGCGTGCAGTCATGCCCCGTGTCGGTGCGGGCGATGAGCGCGGTGAGCTTCTCAAAGAGCGTTTCACCCTCGCCCCGGCGCGCTTCGGCGAGCAGCGCCTCCATGCGCGGGCGGTTGTTCGGGTGGCAGCGGCGCAGGAGCTTTTCATAGTAGATCACCGTGGCGCCGTAGCCGAAGTCCTCGCGGCTCTTTTCGGAGTTGAGCCAGCGGATGTGCAGCCGCGCGCCCGCCGGGATCTTGCCGATGCCGCCGCCGAGCAGGTCGTTGAGCGCGTCAAGGCTGTGCACAGCCTCGTCCGGTCCTACGTCAAAGAGACGGTTGAACTCGCGGAACAGGCCGTCCATCGTGGAGAAGTTCGCCCCGTCGATCACAAGGGTGCGGCGGCGGTCGTCGCCCGGTTCGGCCGCTGCAGCTGCCGCGGTGCTCCGGCCTGCGCCCTTGCCGCCGGATCTCTTCGCTTTGAGCTTATCGATATAGTCCCGGAAGTCGGCGGTATAGAAGCTCTCCGGAATACGGTTGGAGATCGCGTATCCGGCAAAGCCGCCGATCGAGCCGGTGATCACGCCGCCGAGCACGTCGGTAGCGTAGTGCACGCTGAGATAAATGCGCGAAACGCCCATGGCGAGCGCGAACAGCAGCGCCGTCCAGCTGACCTTTTTGTTGCCGCGGAGGAACACTGCAAGCGAGGCTGCCATTGCCGCGGTCATATGGCCCGAGGGGAAGCTCTTGTCGCTTTCGGTATGCTTGCCGAGCATTTCCCAATACTGCTGGAAAATGCTGCCGTCGTGCGTATACGGGCGTGGCCGGGCGACGAGCGGTTTAAAGCAGACGTTTGTTACCAAAGCGCCGATGGCAAGCGCGAGCAGCATCGTTGTGCCGTACCGTCGCGTTTTGCGGAAAAGCATCAGCGCGATCGAGAGCAGGATGAGGAAGATACCGCCCTTGCCAAGGAGCGAAATGAACGAGAGGAACGGGGTGAAGAACCACCCGGCGGCGACGTAGAGCTGATGGATCGCGGTTGCGACCGCTTCGTCAAAGCCCGCGAAGGCCGTATTCAGCCACAGCGCCAGAGCCGTGAGTTGCATAAGCCGGACTCCTTTTTCTTTTAAATAATCGCATGGATATCTTTGGTATTATAACCGAGCCGCGCCGGAATTGCAAGTCAGCCGACGACACGCCCAAATACGCGCAGCTCGTCCCCCTCCGCCACACGGATGGGGGCATACCGCAGGTTGAGCGACACAAGCTCCACGCGCCCCGGAGCGCGCTCGAACCGCTTGCAGTACCCCGCGCCGTTATAGAGAAACACGCCGATCTCGCCGGAGCGGAGCGTTTCCTGGCGATGCACCCAGACGATCTGCCCGTGAACAAAGCGCGGCTCCATGCTGTCTCCGGCAATGCGCACGCCGAAGTCCGCGTTCGGCGATACCTCGTCGCCGACCTCGACGGTGTCGTAATCCGTCCCGTCGAGCAGCTCACCCGTACCGGCGGATACCGCCAGCCGGTAGAGCGGCAGCGTCCGCACGGCGCGCCGCTCCTCCGCGGGCGCAAACGCCGCGACGACATCCCGGATATGATAGAGACGGCAGAGCTCTACAAGCTGACGGGCGCTCGGCAGCGTTGTGCCGCGCTCCCACTTGCTCACTGCCTGCGTCCGCACCGGGAAGCCCGCCTCTGTGATGTATTTTGCCACCTCCGTCTGGTTGTATCCCGCGGCGCGCCGCGCCGCCGCCAGACGCGCGCCGAAGCTGTTGTCGTCCATGGGCGTTCTCCTTCCTGTGGGTCTGAAATTTTCTATCTACAATATATAGGGTACTGCCAAAAAACGCAAGCCTTTTTCTCTTATAAAGCGAAAAATCGCCGCTTGATTTCGCTTATAAAGCGAATTATAATACAATTAATCGCTTGTAAGGAGATTTTTTCGGTATGGACGCGCTGAATATGCCTCTGGAGATGATCGCCGTATGCTCGCCGGACGGGGAGCTTTCCCCGGCGCGGTTCCGGCTGGAAACGGAAAGCGGCGAACGCGTCACGGTGCGCATCCGTCAGATCCGCCGCCGGGAGGAGATCCGGCTCATGGGCGTGGAATCGATCCGGTTCGACTGTCTGGCGCTGCTGGGCGGACAGCTGCGGCGCTTTGAGCTGCGCTACGGCGTGCGCGCGCACCGCTGGACGCTCTGGCAGTTTCTCGACCGGGATGTTCCCGCGGACCGATAGATAATCTACATATGTGACAAATTCAAAAATCTGTTGCAGCTTTTTAGCAGCGTTCCGGGTTGAAAAGCGGAAAAATTGCTATATAATGTGGTATATTGTAAATTCTTCCGTTATGGGGTGGTTCTCATTCGCTGGGACGTTTTCTTCCTGCTCTGGGCAGGGATGATGGTTTTTCATCTGGTCACATATTTCGGCTCGCAGTATCTTGAGGGCGAGCCGCACACCGTGGGCGGCTCGCTCGACGAGCGCATTCCGTTCCATCCCGGATGGATCTATATTTACAGCTCCTGGTTCGTGCTGCTGCTCGGCGTGCCGGCACTGCTCAATATCGTTGCGCCGGAGCTTTGTCTCAAATACATGCTCGCGCACAGCATTGACCAGCTTTTGAGCAACATCATTTATCTGATCTACCCGACGACGTTTGAACGCCCCGTACCGCCGAAGAAGGGGCTGACCGGCTTCGTCATCGGTACGGTGTACGGCGCAAACCACCGCTTTCTCAACTGCGCGCCGAGCGTGCATTGCTCGGTGTCGTTCCTCTTCGCATTTGCCGCGCTCGCCGCGCCCATGCTGCCGCTGTGGCTGCGGCTGGTGATCGTTGTGTGGTCGCTTGCGATCGTCGCATCGACGATGCTCGTCAAGCAGCACATGGTCATCGACGCCGTGACCGCGCTGCCGGCCGCCGCAGTCTGCTGGCTGCTCGCAGGGCTGGTGAACTTCTCTTCTCTTGCCGCAAAGCTTTCTTAAATAAAATCGTCCGCCGCATTCCGATGGAATGCGGCGGATATTTTTCGTTTTTCCTTTATTTCAGGGCGCGGCGCAGCGCGTCGGCGACGGTCTGCACCGTCTCGCGCGTGAGGTACGGATGCATCGGGATGCTCAGCACCGTGGCGCACAGCTTCTCCGTCACCGGGCAGGGAATGTACTGCTTCAAGCCGTCGAACGCCTGCTGGGTGTGCATCGGCTTCGGGTAATACACCATGGTGGGGATGCCCTGCGCTTTGAGCTCCGATTGCACGCGGTCGCGCTCCTCCCGGCTGCGCAGCCGGAGCGTATACTGCGCCCAGCTCGAATACCAGCCCTCCGGAACGACCGGCAGGATCGCCGGGATACCGGCGAGCGCTTCGTTGTACATGGCCGCTGCCGCGTTCACGTCCGCGAGCTCGTACTTTTCAAAGGCGTCCATCTTCACGAGCAGGATCGCCGCCTGGATCGTGTCGAGACGGGAGTTCATGCCGATGCGGACGTTGTCGTATTTAAAAGAGCCCTTGCCGTGGACGCAGAGGGAGCGGATCATGGCCGCCGTTTCGTCGGAGTCGGTGAACACCGCACCGCCATCGCCGTAGCAGCCGAGGGGCTTCGCGGGGAAGAAGGACGTGCATGCCGCGTCGCCGAAAGCGCCGTTGCGCTTGCCGTGCAGCATGCCGCCGAAGCCCTGCGCCGCGTCCTCCAGGAAGAGCAGGCCGTGCTTTTTGCACACGTCGGCGACCGCCTCATGGTCTGCGGGCAGGCCGAAGAGATCGACGTCCACCACGGCCTTCGGCGTGAGCTTTCCTTCCGCAATAACGGCTTCGATGGCCGCCTCAAGACTTTTCGCGTCCGCATTGAACGTATCGGCGCAGACATCATAGAACACCGGCGTGCCGCCCATGGTGGAGACGGCCTCGCCCGAGGCGAAGAACGTGAAGTCCGGCACGAACACGGCGTCGCCGGGGCCGACGCCCCACGCCATCATGCACAGCTCCAGCGCGTCGGTGCCGTTGCCGCAGGTGATGCAGTGCTTCCGCCCGACGTAGGCGGCAAGACGCTCCTCAAGCGTTTTCACCTGCTCGCCGCTGATGAAATGCGCGCCGGACGCCACGGCGATCATGGCCGCGTCCATCTCCGGCTTCAAAACCTCATACTGCTTTTGCAGATCACGAAATTGCATTAGTCCTTTACCTCCGTAAGTCCGTTTTCGCCCTCGCGGTATTTCCGGCCGCATTTGGGGCAGTTCAGTCCATTTTTCAAAAGCTCGCCGCATTCGCACGCCCAGCCGCAGCGCCGCGCCGGGACGCCGAGCATCAGCGCGTGGTCCGGCACATTGTCCGTCACGACCGCGCCCGCGCCGATGAGCGCCCAGCGCCCGACGGTGTGACCGCAGACGATCGTGGCGTTTGCGCCGATGGACGCGCCCTCGCGGATGAGCGTCTTTTTATAACCCGCCGCGCCCTTGGGATACTTCGCGCGCGGCGTGAGATCGTTCGTAAATACGCAGCTCGGGCCGCAGAACACATAGTCCTCCAGCTCCACGCCCTCGTACACCGAGACGTTGTTCTGGAGCTTGCAGCCGTCGCCGATGCGGACGTTATTCGATACATTCACGTTCTGGCCGAGCGAGCAATGTCTGCCGATGAGAGCGCCCTTCTGGATGTGACAGAAATGCCAGATGCGCGTCCCCTCGCCGATCGTGACACCCTCGTCCACCACGCTGGACGGATGTACATAGTATTCGCTCACCGGTCAAACCTCCCAACATAGTCCATCGTCGAGCCGCGAGAGAGCGGGAAGCGCACGGGCTTTCCGCTCGCGGCGGATTCGTATATGCCGAGCACGAGTTCGAGCGCCTTTCGCCCCTCTATGCCGGAGCAGACCGGTTCGCGGTCGTGTTCGATCGCGTCGATCATGTCGCGGTAGAGCGGCGTGTGGCCCGTGCCCATGTCCGCAACGGCGTATTTTTCGATCGCCCCCGGAAGGGAATCCGTGCCGTTTTCAAACTGCCAGCGTTCGACCTGATCGAGATACTTGCCGGACACGGACACCGTGCCGGTCTCGCCGAACACGGCAAGCGCGTCGCTGAGGTTATTGGGATATACGTTCACCGTGCCCTCCACGGTCGCATAGGCGCCATTCTTAAAGCGGATGAGCGCGAGACCCATATCCTCGGCCTCGATGTACGGATGCGTCAGGCGGTCGGTGTAGGCGAATACCTCGTCCGCGTCGCCGAACATCCATTGCAGAAGGTCGGTATAGTGGATGCACTGGTTCATAAGCGTGCCGCCGTCGTTCTTCCACGTGCCGCGCCATTTTCCGGCGTCAAAGTACGCTTTGTTGCGGTTGCGGCGGATCTGCGCCGCGCCGTGCAGAAGACGGCCGAAGCTGCCGTCCGCGACTTCCGCGTGCAGCGCGCGCATCGACGGGCAGAACCGGAGCTGATGGTTCACGCAGAGCTTCACGCCGTTTTTCGCGGCCGCGTCGATCATCGCGTCGGCGTCCTCGAGCGAGAGGGCAACCGGCTTTTCCACGATCACGTTCGTCCCGGCTTCGAGACAGTCGCAGACGATCTGCCGCTTGATGCCGCTGCCGAGAGCGACCGCCGTGAGAGCGGGGCACTGCTCGGAGAGCATGGCGCGGTAGTCGGCGTAGAGCTTCACGCCGGAGCGCTTCTCCTCCGGGAGCATCGCAAGCGCCTTTTCACGGTTTTCCTCCACGAGATCGCAGAGCGCGACGATCTCCAGCCCGGTCTCGAGCGCGGCGCGGATATGGTTGGCGCAGATCATCCCGCAGCCGATGAGAGCATATTTCATAGTTTTGTCTCCCGCAGAATATCGCAGATTTTTTCCGCCGCGTGGCCGTCGCCGAACGGCTGGTAGGCCGGGTCGATGTGCTGCTCGGCAGAGAGCTTTTTCAGAATATCGTTTTTGTCCGGCCGGGCGAGCTGATTGCGGTTATCGACCATTGTCTCCGGCCACACCACATGATCCATAACGAGCAGGCACTGCACACCGGCATAGAATGCTTCGCACTGCAATCCGCCGGAGTCGGTAACGATTTTTTTCGCATGCTGCGTGAGATGCACCGAATCGGAATACCCAACTGGCTGCGTAAGAATGATGTTTTTAAAGCCGTGCCGCTCGCGCAGACGCAGCGCACGGGCATGGTTGCGCGGATGCACCGCGTAGATCGTCGGCGCATCCAGATCGTTCATAGCGGAGAATATCTCCTCGAGCGCTTCGTCGCTGCCGGTGTTTTCCTGCCGGTGGCAGGTCATGAAGTAATACTCCTTCGGCACGCTCACGCGGTTGCCGTCAAAGTCTAGAATGTTGGGGTGCTCCCACAGCTGGTTGGCAAAATGCAGAAACGAATCGTACATGATGTTGCCCACGAGGTGCGCCTTGGCGGCGAGATTTTCCTTCCGGAGATTCTCCATGCAAGACTCCGTCGCCGCGAAAAGAAGGCGGGAGCAATGGTCTGTGCAGATTCGATTAATCTCTTCCGGATTATCGTTCGTGCCGAGACGGTTGCCCGCTTCCACATGCAGCACGGGGATCATCAGCTTCACCGCCGCGAGCGCCGCGGCCAGCGTGGAGTTCGTGTCGCCGTACACGAGAAGCGCGTCCGGTGTTTCGGCGAGCAGGACCTTTTCGATCTCTATGAGCATGCGTCCGGTCATTTCGCCGTGCGTTCCACCGGCGATGCCGAGGTTATAGTCCGGCCGGGGGATTCCCATCTCCTGAAAGAAGATGTCCGACATATTGGCGTCATAGTGCTGACCGGTGTGGACAAGAATCTCCCGGTGTTCGCGCCGGAGAGCACGAGAACCGGCCGCAGCTTTGATAAACTGCGGCCGGGCTCCGACGACGGTAACGATCTTCATTTTAGAGCACCTCGATGTTGCCGCGCTCGGTGACGGCTTTCATCGCGTTCTTGGTGTCGAAAACAAATTTTGCGTTTTTCTGCACGAAGGCATAGTCCACGTTCGTGTGCGCGGTCGTGACCATGACGAGGTCGGCCTCGCGCAGCGCTTCTTCCGTGAGCGCCGGGATGCCGGTCATGCTCATGCCCTTCCAGCGGAAGGACGGCACCCACGGATCGTAGTAGCTGACATCCGCACCGCGCTTTTGAAGCTCCTTGATGACGTTGATCGCCGGGCTCTCGCGGAAGTCGGCAATATCCTGCTTGTAGGCGACGCCCAGCACAAGGATCTTCGCGCCGTTCATCGACTTTTTGAAGGTGTTGAGGATGCGGGCGGCGCGATCCACGCAGTACTCGGGCATGCGGTCGTTGACCATCATGGACGATTCGATCATCGAGGTGTGGAAGCCGTATTCGCGCGCCTTCCAGCTCAGATAATAGGGATCGAGCGGGATGCAGTGGCCGCCGAGACCGGGGCCGGGATAGAACGCTTGGAAGCCGTAGGGCTTGCTTTTGGCCGCGTCGATCACTTCCCAGATGTTGATGCCCATCCGGTCGCAGAGGATGGCAAGCTCATTGATGAGGCCGATGTTCACGTTGCGGTAGGTGTTCTCGAGGATCTTCTCCATCTCGGCGATGGCGGGAGAGGAGACTTTATAGACCGGCGCTTCAAGGACGGTCTCATACATGGCCGCGGCGATCTCGGTGCACTTGGGCGTGCAGCCGCCGACGACCTTGGGGGTGTTCTTCGTTTTATAGATCAGATTGCCCGGATCGACGCGCTCGGGCGAGAAGGCAAGATAAAAGTCCTCGCCGCATTTGAGACCGGACTTTTCGAGGATGGGCTTGCAGAGCTCCTCGGTCGTGCCGGGATACGTCGTGGATTCGAGCACGACGAGCATGTCCTTATGGATGTACGGCATGATGCTCTCCGTGGAGGAGCGGACGTAGCTGATGTCCGGCTGCTGGTGAGCGTCGAGCGGCGTCGGTACGCAGATGCACACGCAGTCGCACTTCGCCGCGTCGGCAAAGTTGGCCGTGGCGACGAGCTGTCCGGCCTTGACGAGCGCTTCGAGATCCTCGTTCACCACATCGCCGATGTAGTTCTTGCCGGCGTTGACCATGTCCACCTTTTCCTTCTGCACGTCAAAGCCGTAGACCTTGAAGCCGGCCTTTGCCTTCTCCACAGCGAGCGGCAGACCGACATAGCCGAGACCGATAACGCCGAGCGTGGCCTCACGAGCGAGCAGTTTTTCTTTGAGTCCCATGTGTATTTCCTCGATTCCGTTACGAAATTGATAAGCTATCCTTAGGATAATATCACGGCTGATCCGTTTTTTCAAGAATCAACGTGTATTGCGCCGAAAAAACGTTTTACGGGTATTGCGGTGTACAACCTCCGGCGGAACAATTCTGCGCTCCGGCCATTCCGCCGCGCCGTTCGGTTCATCCGTGGGAAAGAAGCTTCTTCCTGTATTCTTTCATTCGCTCCATATGGAGCAGCTCGCCCATTTCCTTTTGAGCCGCCGCACTGTGCTCGCCGCCGGGAGCAAATGTCAGCTCACCGAACACGGGTTTGCCGCCGATATCGTAGAGATCCACCCGGACAAACGGAAACGGTGCGCTCAGTTTTCGGGCAATGTCCAGCATTTCATCGTAACAAGACGGCTTCGGCGCTTCGGCATATCGAAATTCATTGCAAATATCCTGCCGGTCATTCCAGTCAACATCCTTGTATACCTCTATCGGCGTTTCTCCGGAAAATCGATCCGAAATCCAGAGAACATGCCGCGGCTCCCCGTGAAAACAGTAAAACTTATAATCGCTGGGGAATCCGCCCCCGTCCGCCGTCATGAGATGCTCACAAATATAATGCTGATTTTCTTTCGCCGCAAAAAGGATGCCCTCCTGGCGGAAAGTAATCCGTTGTTTTTCCCAGCGGCGGAGTCTTTCCTTTGCCTGTTCCGGATCAACCGGCTCTCCGTGTGTGCGGAATACGTGGTTACTCCAGCCGCTGGTCGCTTTGATCGCGCACTGCGCCGGAAGCGAGTCCCATGGGATGTCATTCATGTCGTCCCACACACCGTATATCGGGTTGAGCGTGTATTCACAGCCCTGCTGCCTAACAAAATCGCGCACACGGTATTTATCGTAGCATTGCTGTACCAACGGGCTTTTATTGTAAATATAGTACTGGAGCCAGAGCAGCTTTTCATTGAACAGCTTTGGATGGCTCAGATCGATCGGGTTTTCCGGTATATAATGACCGTATTTCACGCGCAGGCGAATGTGCAGCTTGGGAAACAGCGGCGCCGTCAGGAGCAGAATAGCGTTTTCTCTCACTGCGCGGTTCGTAAGCGTTTTGCGGAAAAACGCAAATCCCTTCGACACTTTAGATAAAAAGCCACGGATGCGGTTCATTGTTCGTTATCCTTTCTTCCGTCAGAAACCTTCCGCTTGACCGAGCCAAGCAGTTTGTACATCTTGTCCCACAAAAAAAGAAACGACGGGCTTTTACGAAACAAAATAAACCACACGCCGTTCGGAACGATAAGGCAGATCGCCAGGCGGATCAAGCAGTGGAGCACATTGTATTCTGAAAACGGCGCGCAAAGCAGCGACACGAGCGCACCGGTAGCCACGATCAGCGCCAAATATCCGATATATGAAAGATAGTACGGTATCGAGCTTTTTTTGAATACTTTTTTATATATCAGATATGGGTCAAACGAGATCATGATCAGGATGCTTGCCGTTGTTCCAAGCAGCACACCCGTAACGCCCAGACCGCAGGGACCCATGAGAGCATACGAAATAAACACATTGAAGATTGCGGAGAAGAGGTGGCGGTATTTGACCTCCCAGTGGAGGCCGCAGGCAACGCGGTATTTGTATACCGCACCGTTCAGCCCATCCAGCAGATAATTGATAACAATCAGAGCGACTGCCGCGTCCGGCAGAAGCCATTTGGTATCGTGCAGCCATACGCCGGCAATGAACACATTGTAAAGGTGCCAGAAGCAGATCGCCGTGAATCCGTACAGCCAGAAATACGTAAATTGCAGCACGCGAAAAAGGTGTTCCTTTTTTTCCGTATCCTCTCCGGCGCATACATCGCCGATCCCGGCGGCAATGGAGCCGAAAAGCGTATCCATCAATCGGGAAATGTATTTTTTTAATGTAAGATAGTTCCCGTAGACGCCCACGGTGCCGACGCTGATAAATGCGGATATGAGAATGTTATCCGCCGAGGTCAGCGCAATGCCGCACAGGTTGGACACGGTCAACCCGGTGACGTTTTTGAATATATGCTTTTTGGTTTCCCGGTCAAGAGGCGCCGCCCCCGTTTCGCGCAACTCTGGGTACATTTTGTCCGCCTGATACTTGAGCGCATAATTTGACGCTATGCCAAGCAGGAGCCCCGATACCGTGTATGCATAAAACGCCGTCACCGGGTCTTTGCGAAGCGCAAGGAGCAGCACGATTTGAAGTACCGTTGCGGCTATGGACGTGCCGGCCGTAACAAGCGCGTTGACATAGTTTTTCTGCATACAGTACAGCAGGTTCTGCTTATACGAAAAAAGCCAGTAGGAAGCGGCGTTGTTCACAAGGAACAGAACATAGATCACTCGAACATTCACGAGATCCGTGGTTTCCTTCATGAGATACGGAAGGAACGGAAGTAGCACAAGACCGGCAAGCAAGATGAACGACCCGATGAAAAAATAGGCTTTCTTATAGAAAAGCATCAGCGAGCGGATCTTTTCGCTGTCCTTATCTGCAATAGGCTTATACAGCTCATACGTAATGGCCGCGCCGAGGCCGAGTTCCGAAAAGGACAGCACCGAGAGGATGCTGCTAAAAAGGCCGTTTATGCCAAGATACTTCTCTCCCAGCACATAGATAAACACCGTGCGGGACGCGAAGGAGAGCAGCATACTGACGAGTTGTCCAGCAAAGCCTGTTATGAAATTGCGGAATGCATTGATTGTTCGCATGATCCATATTGCTGCGGCAGCAGCTTCCTTATAAGAGATATTTCCGATAGGCGTCCAAAAGGACGGTCTTTTCCCGTTCCCAGCAGAGCTCCCGCTTGGCACGGAGAAGGTTCTGTTTGCAGGAGTTGTAAAACGCGCGGTCTGTACGCATCCGTTCCAGACACTGCGCAAGGTCATCCACGTTTTCTGGTTCGCAGATAAGCCCTATGCCGTACTCGTCTACAAGCCGGTGCATCTCCGGGAGATCGGAACAAATTACCGGCGTGAGACTTTGCACATTCTCAAAGAATTTGTTGGGAAGAGTATAGTAATAGCTTAAACACAAATTTTCGATCGGCATTATACCAACATCCATCGCGCCGGCATATTTCCAGATCTCATTGACCGGTACCGGAGGGAGAAATCGGAGCCGCTCCGCGGCACCGCACTTCGCGGCGATCTCTTCGAGCGTCCGCCGGTATTCATCGTCGGAATTTCCCATCAAAATGAGCGCCGCGGACGGGATCTTTGCCACAGCGCGTATACCCGTCTCGATGCCGTTGCCGGAGGAAAGGCCGCCGTGGAACATAGCAAGAAAGGTCACGCCCTGCGGGGCAAATTCCCGCAGCACGGCCTGCCGGTGCCGTTCTATTTCCGCTTCATCCAGCTCCCAGCAATAGGGTGTCGAACGGATAACGACTGGGCGCTGTTTCAAAGCGTGGATTTTCTGAACCTCATCGGCGATGCTGTCATTTACCATGATGGAAAAAGCGCAGCGCCGCATAAGAAAGCGCTCCTTCCGGCATCGTTTCGCACGATCCTTTTCCTTCCGAACGCCGCGGGCGTAAAGATCAAACTCATGGGAGTCGTAGATCAGCTTCGGACGGCGGAGGAAAAACCGCGTGACTATATACGCCACCTCAAGATTCGGAAGATTATGGCAGCTTATGACGTCCGGGTGGTTGGCATGAAGCACTCGGCCAAGCCGGATCCATTCGCCGAAGATATGCTTCCATTTGGAGAGAATAGAATGTTTTCCCTTCAGCGGTCTCATTTTAAACGGCACCAGTTCAACACCGGCAAGCTCGGCTTCCAATACATAGTCCGGTTCATAATAAATCGCCACGACCCGGTAGCCCGCTTCCTGCGCTGCTGCCATCTCCCTCTTATTCCGGCTGGCGGATGAAAGCGGAAGTCCCGGCATCAGTTTAATATAGGTTTTCAACACTGCACCTCCTCAGCGGCAGATGAGCCGCTTATATTCCGCCGTCAGCTGTTCGCAGACAGCATTCTCCGAGAAATTGTTCCGGCAAAACCTCCGGATCGTCTCCGGGTCGTAATCGTCATACCGCTCGATCATAGTTTCCATCGCGTATGCAAGCCCCGCGGGATCTTCCGTCTCCACGGCAAGTCCGGTCTCGGGCCGTACAAGAGTTTTCCACGCGCCGGTTTTTGTCATGATAATAGGAAGTCCGCAGCCCATGGCCTCCACAAACACAATGCCGAACGTCTCATACCGGCTCGGCAGGACAAACGCCTGACTGTCCTTCAGACGGCGGGCGCATTCCTCACGCGAGCAGCTTCCGGCAAACTCCACCGCGCCATCAAGAGCAAGCGCCTTTGCCTGCGCACGGAGATTCTCCATCTCCTCCCCGTCGCCGCAGATCGTAAGCATTGCCTCCGAATGCTTTTTTCGCACCTCGGCAAAGGCGTCAAGCAGCACATCCACTCCCTTTTTGCGGTCGAGCAGACAAACGGAAATAAAGCGGAACCGTCCGTTCTGCGGCGGAGCATGGCGTCCGTTTTCGAAAAACCGCCGGTCCGCCAGATTGGGAATGACCTGCACCTCTTTCCGGCACAGCGGCTGTATGGCGTTTTTCAGCCCTTCCCCTACCGCGATCACGGCATCCGCAGCATTATAATCGCGGGAGACCGCGGCAAGCTCCTTTTCGCTGAGCATATTCCGTTCAAACCACGTGACATGCTCCGTAACAACAATCGGCACATGCAGCCGCCGCTTGAGCGCACGGGCATACCGGATGGCGCGGAACGAGTGAACATGAATGATATCCGGCTTTCCGCTCTCACGGAGAATGCGGAGCATTTCGCGCAGAATGCGAAAATATGTAAGATGGAACCGCAGCGGCTTTACATGGATCAGGTATTCCGTAAGATTGCCGTCTGAGCGCTTTTCGGTCTGCACTCCACGCTCGCCGTCGTTATAGACCGCCATGACCGTGACCGTGTGACCGTAACGCGCGAGCGCCGCCGCCTGTTCAGCGAAAAAGCTCCCCTTAACAGGGTCCTCCTTTGTCGGATACCACGACGGCAATACCAGAATATGCATTTTCAGTCCCTCTCCGGCGGCAGGAGCGCCGTTACCTCGCGGATCTCCGCGGCGATGCGCTCGTCCCACGTCCAGAAATTTTCGTCAGCAAAGCGCTTTGCACCCTCACCGAGACGTTTCCGTTCATCTTCGTCCGACAGCAGACGGCATATCTCCTTGTGCAGACAGGAAAGCTCTTTTTCCGGAAGAAGTATACCGTTTGCTTCGTTTTTGATTACTGAACCGGTCGTCCCAGTGTCAACGGTGATGATCGCTTTTCCGCAGCGCATAGCTTCAAAAAGCGGATTACCGAGATTTGATGCAGAATACAATGAAAGGAACACATCCGCGCGCTGCAAATAGTCATAGACCAACTCATGGGATATTCTTCCCGTGAAAATCACATGCTTTTCCAGCCCTAGCGCGCATACCTGTTCTTCCAGATTTTTTCTCTCTTCCCCATAACCAACGATGACAAGCTTTGCCTCCGGATGAGACTTTACAACCTCTGCGAGTGCATCAATTGCCAGATTCACCCGTTTTCCCGCCTGCAGGCGGGAGAGAGTCATTAATACTGTATCCGATTTATTCAATGGAAGCTCCGCTCCCAGAGAGGCAGCCGGCGCTCCCGGAATATCTACGCCGTTGCGCCAGAAAAAAATCTTTCTACTCTTATTTCCGGAGCGCTTCAAAACTTCGTCTCCGCGCGTACCGTCGTTTGTCATCAGCACCACGTCCGCCTCAATGCCGTATGCCTGGAGCTTTGGGTAATAGCGGAGACGGTTAACAAAATTATCTTTTTTCGTCATCATGTCCCATATGCCATAAAACCGCGTGACCAACGGCATACTGTAGGTCCTGCTGATTTGTTTCGCTGCATGCACTGCGTAGGTGTCCTGTCCGTAAACCACAGTATTATCGGCGGCAAGATGCTGTTCATTTATAAGTCGCCCTGCTTCCCGGATCAGGATATGGCGAATGGCAAACACATTGGCAAAGCCAAAAAACCATCCAATTTTCCGGATTCTGGTCTCCCTCAAAAAAGGAGGATTAAACCGCACGATATAAAGTCCATCCCCGTAGTCCCGTTCGCCGAGCGGCGTGTCCTCTTTTGTGCCGACATCCACAATCCAAACCTTCCATCCGGCAGCAATAAACCCCTCTACCGTTTTCCAGAACGTAGGGGCGCCAACATTATGCCGCTCTCCGAGACCGGCAAACGTAAGAAGAAGAAGATTCTTCATTATTTTTCCTCCAAATCCGAAACGATCTGACGAACGCGGTGAACCCAGAGATTTCCGTTTCTCAGTGCTTCGATACATTGTTTTTCATATTCTTTTCTTTTCCCTGGATTGTCCATTATGCTTTGCAGCGCGTTCGCCAGAGCTTCCGCCTCATACGGCACGACCAAACCGATGCCGTTTTCACGGACAATGGCCGAAATCGTCCGAGCGTTTGTAACAACAACAGGCAGACCATAACTCAGGTAGTCAAAAAGTTTTACATTGACCGCTAAATGCGTGTATGGTGTCGGAGACACCGGTATGACCGAAACGGCAGCGCGTGCATACAGCGGCTTCAGCCCCTCGCCCGACGTATGATGCACCTCCAGCCATGGAGCTTCCTTATACGGACTTTGAAACGCTTTCCATTCCTTTTCCCGGCAAACAAGGATCAGACGGTATGTCCCGTCTCCGGCGTTTAGCTGCTCAAGCGCCTCAAGCAGCATCCCGACGCCGTACCCGCCGTCCAGCCCACCGACATATATGCAGGTCTTTTCCTCCGGGCACCGCTCAGAAAGATGATCTTCGCCTGCTGGGGGCAGCGAACGCATATCTGTATAGGAAAAATACTTCTTACATTCTTCCGATGGAAAGTACACGATGTCTGCACATTTGAGCACGTTATTTGTGCGCTGCTGCAAATAATCCAGCCAGTGATCCTTCAGCCAGCCGGTAAGATCTGTCCGGCGGGGATACAGTTCCGGAAACATCCAATAGAAATCCCGGTAGAAATACCCGATGGGAATTCCCATTCGGGAGATTTTCCGGATAAGAGCGATATCGCAGCGGAACGTGATCGGCATAGAGGGAGATTCGATATAGCAGATATCCGGCCGGTTTTCCCTAAGCCACCGCCGTATCTCCTGTACCGCTTCGGTGCGCGCCTTTCTTCCCCAGCGCTGCTGTGCTCCGGAGAGGAGCTTCACCTCATGCCCTGCGTCGAGAAGCGCCCGGTACATCTTCTGCGGGCGTACCGACGATCCGGAGGTGCCGGAGTTAATATCCACATAGGTGATATACAAAATCAGCATGAAAGAACTCCCTCATAAAGCTCGGTAAGCCGAGCGGCGATGGTCTCGGGGGCGAATTTCCGGCGGATGTCCGCGGAGATCGCCGCGCTGTCGTAGTCTTCTCGGCGGAGCATCATGCGCTCCATGGCGCTGGTGAGAGTGCTCTCGTCGTCCACAGGGATCAGGATGCCATTCTCCTCCGTGACAAAATCCTCCGGACCGCCGCAGCGCGTGGCGATCACTGGAAGCCCCGCCGCCATTGCCTCAATATAGGCGACGCCAAACGTTTCGCTCCTCGACGCCAGAACGAAGCAGTCCGCTCCGGCGTATGCTTCAGCAAGCTCGTTTCGTGGACAGTGGCCGCGGAAGGAGACGCGGCTGTACAGCCCCAGTTCGGCGCATAAAGCCCGCAGCGCGCCGCTCTCCGGTCCATCGCCGAAAATGATAAGCCTCGGCTCGCCGTGCAGCGCAGCGAACGCATGGAGAAGCCCCGCCATGTTTTTCACCGGGATGAGATTGCCAGCCGATACGAACGTGAAGCGCTCGTGCGCGATCCTCTTCGGCGCAAACTGCACCGTATCCACGATATTGGGTACGACAATAGCTTCGACCCCGGTGTTGGCGCGCATGTTTTTCGCAAGCGCCTGGCTGACCGCCAGCACGGCGGCACAGCACTCATATTTTCTTTTCAGATGTTCCGCCTTCTCCGGTGAAAGCGCACGGTTGTGCAGGGAGGAGTGCTCAGTGAAAACGAACGGAATGCCCTCCCGCTCCGCCATCGCGGCAAGTTCAAAGCCGAAATGCTGGTGGATAACGTCCGGCTTCCAACCATCCTTTGCTATGGCGCGACGGATGCTGGAGGCCGCTACCCGTCCGGCCAGCTCCGGAAGCCCCAGCGGCAGCGCGCCGCAGGGAACCGAAGCGTAATAAACGGGTATGCCGTCCAGCGTGTATCGATAACACCCCCACGGGCGGGAGTGGCGGATCGACCGCGTGTCCACGGCGGCAAAGCGGACATCGTGTCCGGCATCCCGCAGCGCTTTGGCCTGATCTAGAGCAAAAATATTTACTTCGTGTTTTCTCGGACTGTCAAAGCCAGAGGCTGCAATGAGGATTTTCATCCGTTATTCTCCTGCAAGAATGTCCGCAATGCGGCGGCAGGCGCGGCCGTCGCCGTAGGGGTTCGCGGTATGGCTCATTTTTTCGTACGCCGCCGCGTTATCCAAAAGCTCCGTGAAGCTCTCGTAGATCGTTTCCTCCCGTGTGCCGACCAGCCGGAGCGTTCCGGCCGCGACGCCCTCGGGCCGCTCGGTCGTATCGCGCATGACGAGCACCGGCTTGCCGAGGCTTGGCGCTTCCTCCTGAATGCCGCCGCTGTCGGTGAGCACGAGATAGCTGCGCGCGAGAAAGTTGTGGAAATCCAGCACATCCAGCGGCTCGATGATATGGATTCGTTCGTCGCCGCCGAACACCTCCGCCGCCGTTTCGCGCACGGCAGGGTTGCGGTGGATGGGGTAGATCGCGCGGACATCGTCGTGCTCATCGAGCACGCGGCGGATGGCGCGGAACATGTGGCGCATCGGCTCGCCGAGATTTTCCCGGCGGTGTGCCGTAATGAGAATGAGCCTCTTCCCTGCCGCCCATGCGAGCTCCGGATGGGTATAGTCGGCGCGGACAGTCATTTTCAGCGCGTCGATGACCGTGTTGCCGGTCACGTGGATCGTGCCGGGGTCGCGCCCCTCGGCGAGAAGATTTTCCTTTGCCTGCTCCGTGGGCGCAAAGCTGTAGCGGCTGACGATGGACACCGCCTGCCGGTTGAATTCCTCGGGATAGGGGCTGTAGATATCCTGCGTGCGCAGCCCGGCCTCCACATGCCCCACCGGGATGCGCAGATAATAGGCCGCGAGCGCGGCGGCAAAGGCGGTCGTCGTGTCGCCCTGCACGAGGACGATGTCCGGCTTTTCCGCTTCCAGCACGCCCTTGAGCCCTTCGAGAACGCCGGTTGTTACGTCAAAGAGCGTCTGCGAATCCTTCATAACGGAGAGATCGTAGTCCGGCACGACGGAAAACGTTGCAAGGATCTGGTCGAGCATCTCGCGGTGCTGTCCCGTGACGCAGACAACGGATTTTATTTCGCGCCGGGCGCGCAGCTCCTGCACGAGCGGGCACATTTTCACGGCCTCCGGTCGCGTGCCGAAAACCAGCAGGATCTTTTTCATGGCGTTCCTTTCCTTTTGCGCGCCGGATGTCTGTGCTTGTCAGAGGATCCAGCGCTCGGTCTCAAAGACCTCGGCGTACTGCCGTCCGATCTGCACGCCGTGGCTCATGGCCAGTGCGCGGATATACTCGCCGGAGGCATAAATGCGCCCACGCTGCGAGATATACCGCTCCACAGCGGCGATCTTCTTTTCTACATGGCGTTCTTCAAGCGTGACATATACCTGATTGTTGAACGTCAAGTTGTTCCACGGCTCCTCGTAGCCGAGGATGCTCGTGCGCTTGAAGGCCCGGATGGCCTCCTCGGCGATGGTGTGGTGATCCTGATGCACATCGTGCAGCGACGGGGCAAGCACGAGATCCGGCACGATGCGCCGGTTGAGCCGCACGAGCTCCTCCAAAATCTCCTGCCGGTGCGCCGGGAAATGACGAACCTGAAAATCGAAAAGGATAAGCTGTTCCGCCGGTATTCCGTAGCTCTCCATGGCGGAGAGAAATTCCGTTTTCAGCTCGTCCGCCGGAAAGCCCGCCGGGACGGACTCCGCACAGGTGGAGAACACTGCGAAATGCACCTCGCAGCCTTCCTCCAGCAGCCGTGCCACCGTTCCGCCGCAGCCGAGCTCGCCGTCGTCGGTGTGCGGGGCGAGGACTAGAACTTTCTTCATATCATCAGCTCCTTTACCAGTCAAGTCGGTTTCCGGCGGCGTCGAAAAACGCCTCCTGATACCGCCGGGACATCCGCGTGCCGAAATGAGGCGTCAGCTCCGGCAGCGGCTCGCCGAGCAGCCGCTTAATACCGAGATACGGCAGGTTGACACCCGCCGCCGCACACGAAACAACGCCCGCGGTCAGGCGCGGATTGATCTCGATAACATATGGCGTTTCATCGTTGGCATTATAGAGAAGATCAAAGCCGAAATTGCCGTCGAGCTCAAGAGAGCGCACGACCTGCGTGCAGATTTCCTTGACTGCCGGATTGTCGTCCACGACAAGCGACATCATGTTGCTCGTGACGACCGAGAGGCCGCGGCGCGATACCGTATAGATCGGCTCACCATGGTCGGCAAGAAAATCAACGCTGTATTCGGTGCCGGGAAGGTATTCCATGACGAGCATTTCCGGCATGGTCTCCCGCTCGGAGAGCGTGCGGATCAGCTCCTCATAGCTGATGAACATGGAGTTCGGCTTCTGCTCAAAGAAAAGGTCAAAGCGCGAAATATTCGCGTTGAGCATGCGGATGCCGCGGCTGCCGTTGCCAACCGCCGCCTTGACGCACAGCGCCTTTTCCGGGTAGCCCAGCGCGGAGACGGCGGCCTTCAGCTTCTCCACGGTATGCACGCGCCGGTACTCCGGCGTGCGCAGGCCATGCGCGCGCATTGCATCGAGCAGGTGTGCCTTGTTATTAACGATCTCCAGCTTGTCCGGCTCCATCACGGATACCTTCGCGCCGAGGGCCTCAAACTCCGCTCGCGCGCGGGCAAATTTCATGAGCTCGCGCGTCACGATGGGGATGACGACCTGCACGCTCTCACGGCGGCAGATATCCAGCACGGCGGGAAGGAAATCCTCCTTTTCCGCCGAGGGAACGGTATAAAATGCATCGACAAGATCGCGCGCACCGGCGTTTTCATTGCGGTCTACGGCAACGATGCGGATGTCCCGCTCGCCGTTTTTGCGCAGACACCGGATGATCCCCGGCGCGCCCGGCGCGCCGCAGCCGGTCATGAGAACCGTACATTCTTTCATAGCTCTTTCTTACTCCTCGAAAACATACTGAGCGAATATTTCCTCCGCCGTCTGCGCCCGCTTGATGAGGCGCAGGGAATCGTCGCCCTTGCGGTACTCGATCATCGGCACGTCCGGGTGGATGAACGGCGGCTTGAGAACGTTGGAATAGGAGCCGATGTTATCAAAGATCACGCTGCTGCCAACATCGAGCGGCCCGGTGTAGCCCCGGTACAGGATGTCGTATTCGAGACAGGTGTAGCCGGTGAAATTCAGATTTTCCCGCGGCGTTTTCGCGTCGAGCACGAGCAGCGGGAGATTTCGCATCTGCGAGATGACGCCGGCGGTATGGATGCTCGCGTCGAGCACTGCGCAGTCGTTCCCCGGCAGGGATTTGATCGCCGTTACGGGCGCGGCAAACTGCATCGTGTCGGCCACGAGCGTTGTACCCGGCTCCGTGATGAGCGCGGGGCGTTCGCTTACCGGCATCGCGCCGTACTGCGCCCGAAAGAGCGTACCGACCGCCGCGCCGTACTCGGCAAACGTCGGGATATTCTGACCGAACGAAGCGCGCATTTCCTCCGGCAGACGGCCGAACATACCGCTGCCGAGATCAATAAATTTCGGCGGTGCATCCGGGAAAAGCTCCCGTGCGAGCGCGAGCATGACTCTCGCGCGGCTCTCCCATCCGGCAATGCTGCGGCTGCCGCTGATGTGGCACTGGATGCCGTCAAAGGAGATGTTCCCCGCCGCGCGCAGCCGCGCGGCGAGCGTTTTCAGATACTCCGGTTCGGCGCACAGACCGAAACGCGAGGGCTTGCCGCTGCCGATATCGACATGCAGCCGCAGCGCCGTATGACAGACGCATTCCGGGTGAGCGGATGCCGTGCGGAGCACCGCGGCGAGTTCCTCCTCATTATCGATGATGACGCATGCGCCGTCGAGCAGCGCGGCAATTCCGTCCTCGCCCTTGCACGGGCCGTTGAAGAGGATATTCTCCGGTGCGTTGCCGACGCGCCGCGCCAGCGCGTACTCCATGCCGGAGACAACTTCCGCCATGCCGCCGAGCGAGCGCACCAGTGAAACGATGCGGGGCGTGTAGTTGGTTTTGTAGGAATAGGCCGCACGGTAGGGCGCATAAGCGGCGCCCATGCCCTCCGTCAGCAGCCGGTAATTCTCACAGAACCGGTCGGAATCAAAAATATAGGCAGGAAAGCCGTATTCTTTTTTTATACAGCGATATGTGGATTCATCCAGCATGGATCATTCTCCTTTGAGAGACAGCAGCTCTTCGTACAGCGCCAGCAGCTTTTTCTCCTCGGTCTGCCAGTTGAAGCGGGTTTGCAGCGCGCCGTAGCCGCGCTCTCCCATGGCCGCCCGGCGCTCGGGATCGTCCAGCAGCGAGCGGATAGCGGCGGCGATCTCCTCGGGCTTGTCCGGATCGACGCAAACGCAGCAGCCAAACTTCTCTTCAAGCTCCCGGGCCGAGAGCGTATCGGAAACGATGGACGGGAGTCCCGCGCCCATATATTCAAAGACCTTGGTGGGCAGATTGTCGGTGCAGACGTACTGGTGGATATTTAAAAGCGTTGCGCAGCCGACGGAAAAATGACGGCAGTATTCCGGCACCTCGGCATACGGAACGACACCGGCATAGTCCACGCACGCAAACTCCGGCATTTTCTTCAGCTCTTCGAGATACGCCGGCCAGGCGGGACCGGCCAGATGCAGCCGCGCCCCGGCGATGGCGCATGCGCGGATGAGATTTGTAATGCCGCGCTCGGCGGTCACGCCGCCGACATAGCCGACGGTGTTCTCCGCGTCCGGATAGAGCTTTTCCGGTGGCGGGAAGCGTCCGGCGTCCGGGAGATTATCCACGATCACAGTGCGCTTGGCGCACTTCTCAAACGGGTTTTTCCCGAACGAGGTGCAGGGAATGATGACCGCGTCGAGCTTTTTGAAAACGCCCGCTTCCAGCGCGCCGTAAATGCGCGACGCCGGTTTTTTGAGAAAGCCGGGGATATACCCCTTTTCCTGAATGAGCAGGGAATAAAATTCGTGGCTGTCGAAAATCACGGTTTTCCCGTGCCGCTTGAGCTTGAGCGCATACGGCAGCAGCTCCGGATCGTGCAGATGGTAGAGCTCGCAGTCGAGCGCGAGCGCCGCTTCGTAGGCGCGCTTCACAAAGGGCGACGTGAGCCGGTTGAGCGTGCCGACGGGCTTTTCCCCCACGCCGACGATGTGCATGCCGAGCTCTTCCCGGCTCTCGCCGGGGGCGACGAGCGTTACATCGTACCCGGCGCGCGCGAGCGACACGCACTCCTTATGAAACACCCGCGTATCGTCGCTGCTGTGCACGCTGGTGAGATGGCAGACTCGCTTCATTCCGTCTCCGATCCGGCTTCCGGCGCGGGAAGCGCAAAGGTCTCGTCCGTCAGCGACGCGCCGATGGCGCGAAATTTCCGGATGCCGCGGACGGTATACAGCATGCCGCTCCAGACCGCGAGCGGCAGCGGGACGCGGACGTAGCGATACGTTCCGAACGTCATGCGCGCGGCCTTGAGCTTATTGCCGGATTTGGACGAGCGCGACACGCGGTAAATGAGCAGCGGCTCGTTTACGCCGTAGGCCCATGGCTCTTCGCGGAGGATCTTCAGCCAGACGGCGAAATCCTCGTGGATGGCGTCGTTCCCCATGGGGAATCTCTCCATCAGCTCCCGGCGGACGAGAACCGACGAGCAGGAAATAACATTCTGCCCGAGCAGACGGCGGTAATTCACGCGCTCCGGCACGGAGAGCGTGTAGCCGTATTTGTGATCGTCTTCGGAAATGAACGCCGAGCCCGTGAAAAAGAGGCCCGCTTCCGGGTGCTGTGCCGCGAGCGCCATCTGGCGCTCGAGCTTTTCGGGCATCCAGAGATCGTCGCTGTCGAGAAAGGCGATCCAATCGCCCCGCGCCTCGCGCACACCGCGGTTGCGCGCTTTCGATACGCCGCCGTTCTCCGGCTGCGCGATCACACGGACGCGCGGATCTTTCGCCGCGTAGCTCTGTGCCAGAGCGAGCGTTCCGTCCGGCGAGGCATCGTCCACGACGAGCACCTCGAGCTCACGCCATGTCTGCAAGAGGATGGAATCGAGCGTGGCGGCAAGCGTTTTTTCGGCGCGCCACGCCGGCACGACCACACTGATGAGACTCCGTTCGCCCATTTCCCTGTTCCTTCCGACGATCTGTATAGTTTATCAAGGTATTTTACCAATAAACCACGGAAAATGCAATCCTTAATATGAGCAGCTGATACCTTGTGTGTTCTTATATTTTTCCTTGACTTCCGTTGTCTAACCGTGTAGACTATGCATAGAGTCTATCAACGTAGACAAGGAGGGCTTACCCATGGAGATTCCGAAGATCCACGAGGGCGAATACCGTTTCTGCCTGATTTTGTGGGAGCACGGACCGATCGCCGCCGCGCAGCTTGCAAGGCTGTGTCAGGAGCAGCTGGGATGGAAGCGGACCACGACGTATACAGTCATCAAGCGGCTTGGGGAGCGCGGCGTCCTGAAAAATGAAGACGGCATGGTAACGGCGCTTGTATCAAAGGACGAGGCGCAGGCGTGGGAGATCGACGAGCTGGTGGAAAAGAAGTTTGAAGGCTCTCTCCCCGCGTTTATCGCCGCTTTTACCCGGCGGCAGGATCTCTCCGATGACGAGCTTGACGAGGTGCAGCAGATGATCGACCGTATCCGAAGGGGGGAGAAATCGTGAGCGAGCTGTTCTTGGAGATCGTCAACCGGAGCATAGCCGCGAGCTGGATCGTGATCGCGGTTCTGGTATTGCGGCTCTGCCTGAAAAAAGCGCCAAAATGGGTGAATGTTCTGCTCTGGGGCATTGTCGCCGTCCGGTTGATCTTCCCGTTTTCCATTGAGAGTGCGCTGAGTCTTATACCGAGCGCGGAAACAGTCAGCCCGAGCATTATGATGGAGACGGCGCCTTCCGTTCAAACGGGCGTTCCCGCCCTCGATCAGGTCATCAACCCGGTCATTGACCATTCGCTTTCGCCCGCGCCGGGCGCGAGCGCCAATCCGCTGCAGATATGGATCTCGGTCATGGCGGCGGTCTGGCTCGCCGGAGCCGCCGCGCTTCTCCTTTATTCCGCCATAAGCTATTGGCGTCTGCGCCGCAGAGTCCGCGAAGCCGTGATTTTGCGGGATAATATCTATCAGAGCGAAAATGCCGGCTCTCCGTTCGTACTGGGGATCATCCAGCCAAAAATCTATCTTCCGTATTCCGTGGACAGCGGCGCTCTGGCGTATGTAATCGCCCACGAGCAGGCGCATATCCGCCGCGGGGATCACTGGTGGAAGCCGCTCGCTTTTCTGCTGCTGACGGTCCACTGGTTCAATCCGCTGCTATGGCTCAGCTATATCCTGCTGTGCCGGGATATAGAGCTTGCCTGCGACGAAAGAGTCATCCGGGAAATGGGCAATGAGCAAAGAGCCGATTATACGCACGCGCTTGTATCCTGCAGCGTCAGCCGCCGCAGCATTGCGGCGTGTCCCCTCGCTTTCGGCGAGGTGGGAGTAAAGACTCGGGTAAAGTCTGTGATGAACTATAAGAAGCCCGCGTTCTGGATCATTTTGGCCTCTGCGCTCATCTGCGCCGCGGCAGCGGTCTGCTTTCTGACAAATCCAAAAACAGAGCAGATCCTTCCCAGCGGCGGTGATAATGTGTCCGATATGGGGCCGGCGCAAGTGGAAAAGTGGTTCGACTATCTGGAAAAACCCGAGATAACGAACTGGGACGGACGCCTTGAAATCGATCTCCCAGAATATCCGGGCGTAACGTTCCGCTGCTATCCGGAGAAGATGGAAGCCGTGACGGAAAACGAGATCACACCGCTTTATACCGGAATGCCCATCTGGAACACATATTTCTGCGACCTCACCGGTGACGGACTTCCCGATCTGTGCTCCACAGTCACCTTCGGCTCCGGCATCATCGACAGCCGCATCATAGTCTGCGACTATGCCAACGGTGAGAGTTACACGCTGGAAGACCGCGGGAAATACGACTATTCCCTTCGGCTGGATGAATCGGACGGCAGCCTGTGTGTCGTTCAAAGGGCGCATGACAGCGGTGATATCGCTGCCGTCGGCGAGCTGTTTTTCAGCGACAGCGGCTTACACTTACAGGTTATCAAAACAAACTTTGAAACGCATAAATTCACATCGGTGACGATCCGCAACGACGGAGAGGACACTCTGCATATTACGATTGGCTCTGATGAAACAGCTCTTCCCACGGGTGAGGAGACGACCCTGACCTATGCGGCCTTTGAGGTGAGAACGATCCGGCTCTCGTCTTTCGGAGAGCTGAGCTATACAGTCGCATACGATTGACGCGCGGAGGTTCTGCCGTCGTATCAAAATGCAATCAGAAACGAAAACCGCCGCGAATTTTCCTCCTATATGGAGCAGGAAATTCGCAGCGGTTTTTTAGCGAAAGAGCAGCAAAATTATTTGCTTTCTCCGGCGCAGGCCGGTTCTTTCTTCTCCGGCTCGGCGGGTTTGGTTTCCACGCCCTCGGTGCTCTCCTTGACGAAGATGATCTTCAGTGTATAGAAAATGAGCTGCAGATCCCAGAGGAAGGACGCCTTCTGGATATAGTACATATCGAGCAGCGCCTTGTCCGCGAAGGTGGTGTTGTATTTCCCGTAGAGCTGGGCGTAGCCGGTGAGACCGGCCTTGGCCCGCAGGCGGTAGGCGAACTCCGGGTACTCGGCGCAGTATTTCTGATAAAACTCCGGCCGTTCCGGACGAGGGCCGACGAGCGTCATATCGCCGTTGAGAATGTTGAGAAGCTGCGGCAGCTCGTCGATGCGCGTGGCGCGGAGGAATGCCCCAACCTTCGTGATGCGGGAATCGCTCTTCCCTGCCAGTACCGCGCCGGTGGCGGATTCCGCGTTCACGACCATGCTGCGAAACTTGGTAAGGTAAAACGGCTTGCCGTTCAGCGTGAGACGCTTCTGCCGGTAAAATACCGGCCCGCCGTCCTGAATTTTGATGGCAATGGCGACGGCAAGGAAGATCGGGCTGCAAATGATAAGGCCGCATACGGACGCAACGATATCGAGCACACGCTTCGCTGTCAGATAGCCGCGGTCGTAGTTGCCGGTGTGCACGGCGCAGAGCGGCACATCGCTCATGATGACCGTGTCGGCACAGTTTACCATGATGTCCTGCATATCCGGCTTGAGCATGATGGCGATGCCGTGCCAGAAGCAGTCGTCCATAATGCGGCGGCGCAGCTCCTTTTCCATCGGCATCAGCACGACTGTCGTGTAGGAGTGCATGATCTCGCACAGCTCTTCCCACGGCATATCCGCGGAAACGACGCGGTCGATGGAGTAGCGCGTGCGGCGGCGGTCAAACTTACTGCGGACGTTCTCCTCGGCATCCTTCTCCGGCACGATCAGCAGCGCCGGCGCCGGCGGCTCGAGCCGGTCGGCCAGAATGCGGGCGAGAATAAAAATCCCTGTCTCCACGAGGCACTGCAGCAGCAGCGTGAGGATGACGTACTTCGGCGGCAGGAGCATTTTTGCGATCATGCACATGAGGAAATAGGCAATGGTGTCCGTGAAAAAGCTCGAAAGGCCGAACGCGAACACCAGCTCCCGCGTGCGGTATTTCCGTACGCTGAAGCTGCCGTAGATCGTCATAAACAGCACGAGGATCGCGAAATAGACAACGAAGAACAGCACATTGCCCCGCAGAAAAAACGTCGCTGACGGGTAATGGTGAACGTATGTATAGAAGAACAGCAGCGCCGGCACGACCGCCAGCGATATTTCCAGCAGCGCGCTGATTGCTGCCTGCCCGGTATGTCCCGTATGGGAAGTCTTTTTCATCGTATCCGCCCATTCTGTCGAAAGGATATAAAAACGCCCTTATCCGTATATTGTACCAGATAAGGGCATAAAACGCAATATGTATCCCACGCTTCGGCGAGAAAAACGTCTGAAAGAGTCTTTAACGGTCTCTGTCGTGCTCTCCCCAGTCCATCGTGGCCTCAAACTCCGGATCAAGCGGATACCGGACACCGTCGATGATCTTGCAGTGGATGATGCCGGTGCCGTTCATATAGAACATATGGCCGAGAGCATCGCGCATGTCGTAGTAATCCTGATCGCACCGCCAGGGGTCCTCGTTGGACTGTACCCAGTCGTACACGCCGTGATATACGATGTCCGGGTGCGCCTCCTGCAGTTTTTCCTGCTCCTCCTGCGTGAGAACGCCGTAGCTGAACCACACGCGCTCGATTTTGTCCATTTCCATCAGCGTCTGGAACGTGTCCTCCGGCTGAAGGAGCGTCATAAACGTGATGTTCAGATCGCGCAGGCTCTTGCAGTCCTTGAGCGGGGCGATGCTGGTGGCGTAAGCGCGGTTGAGCTCCAGCCAGATGAGATTGTCGCACGAGGCGATCGGCGAGAGATCGAGTGCATGGCAGTCGAGCAGGACAAGATATTTTAGATCGGGCATCTGATAGAGGAAGCTCAGATCCTCGATTGGCCGGTGGCCGAGATCGAGCGCGATCATGTCCGGGCAGTAAGCGAGCTTCTTGATCGTTTCGTTCGTGAAGTATCCGTAATAGCGGGAGGAGGCGCGGAAATAGGTGGTGTCTGTGCGGATGTTGTAGTGCGTGATGTGCAGCGTCCACACAAAACGCACGTTCTCATATTTCTTATTCAGCGCGTCCATTTCCTCATCGGAAAAGCCGCAGTCAGACATATCGACCTTTTCAAGCTTGTGCATCACGGGAAGGATGCTCTCCACCGGTTCAGTGGATTCCATCTCGATGCCGGTAAAGTCAAGAAGCGTGTCCTCGGTGCTGATCGGCACGCCGTAAAGCTCGAACGTGAATGCAAAATCGACCGCCGGGTATTTCTCGCAGACCGGCGTCATCTGTTCGACCGTCACACCGGTGCCGGTGAGATCGACGCGCGTGAGCTTCGGCAGCGAGGCGAGCTTTTCCGAAAGCTCCGCAACATCCGCTTCGGAAAATGTGCGTCCGGCAAAGCTCAGCTCCGCGGTATCGCTCGGGTAAGTATCGCCGAAGATCGCCACGGGCCAGACGAACGCAACGGCGGGAAACTCGGCGCGCAGCGCGTTCTTTTCTGTCTCGCTCCACGGGCACGCAGGGAACGACACGGTCTGCGCCGCCGGAAGATACCGCAGCGCCTCGCGCAGCGCGTCCGGTGTGATGGAGATATCGTCCACGGCGATCTCCGTGGCGCTGTCAAGATACTCCGTGCTGCCGAGCGGCACCTGCCACTCCAGTTTGAGCGCCGGGTATTTCTCCCGCAGGGCGAGAAGAGCGTCGTAGCACGCGCAGCCTCGCGCATCGGCAGAGCGCAGCGCCGTGAAGTAGTCAAAAAGCGGCAGCTCGGAAACGGTGAAGTCTGTCAGCGTGATGCTTTCAGCATCCGAGGGATACCGGCTCGCGCCGATGGGGATGCTCCAGCGCACCGAAAGCGCCGGATACGCCGCGCGGACGGCATCAAAGCGCTCCGGAGAAACGTCCGCCGCCGTAAGATCGAGCTCCGCGAGCGCGGGGAAAAACGCCAGACGGGCGACGTCCTCCTCCGTGAGCGACGTGAGCACGATGGCCGTGCTCTCGCAGTCGATCACCGCGCCGCCGATGGGAACGTCCCAGTATATTTTGCAGTCCGGCAGCTGCTCGCGCAGACGAAGATACCTTTCCTCCGAAATGCTCTTGCCGCGCAGGTCGATCTGCGCGCTGTCGCGGCGGTGGAGGCCGCCGGCGTAAACATACACCGAGTTCAGCCACACCAGCGCCGCCGCAATGATGAGAACGGCGATCACCGGGATCAGTATCCACAGCTTTTTCCCGGCGCGGCCGGTATCGGTATGCTTGGACATATGGGGGTTCCTCCCATGTGTATAAAATTCCTTTTATATTTTATCTTGTAAAGCGTGGAATGTCAATGCGCTTCTCCTCTTCTGCACGGGCGAGCCGATTGACTTTCCCGCCGATGCTCCGTATAATGAAAGCGCCGAAAGGGGTGTTTTTCATGCGCCACGCATGGCTTATCATTACGCACGGAAACTTTGAAATTCTTGAAAAGCAGCTGCGCTTTCTCGACAGCGAAAACGCCGATTTTTTCATCCATGTGGACGCACGGGTCAAGGATTTTGACTTTGCACATGTCCGCTCGATCCCCCGAAAATCGCGTGTTACGTTCCTTGACCGCAAACCGATCTCCTGGGGGCATTTTTCTCAGGTCGACTGCGAGCTGCGTCTGCTGTGCGCCGCCGTTCCGGGCGGGTACGACTATTATCATCTTCTCTCCGGCGTGGATGTGCCGATCAAAACACGGCAATACATCGAAAATTACTTTTCCTCCGTGCGCCCCGGGACAAACTTTGTTCATTTCCAGCACGAAGAGATCATCCGCGATCACCGTGACCGCGTGAAATTCTATTACCCGCTCCAGCGGTGGAATCTGCAAAACCGCATCATACGCCTTGCGCTGCGCCGCACGGGAGAACTTCTGCAGCGTCCGTTTGTCGACCGGACAAAAAAAGACCCGGAGGGCTATGTGTTCCAAAAGGGCGCCAATTGGTTCAGCATCACGCACGCGCTCGCGGCGTATGTCCTATCGCAGGAGGATTGGCTGCGCGAGCGATACCGCAGCACCTTCTGCGCCGACGAGATCTTTTTGCAGACGCTCGTCGTCAACTCTCCGTTCCGGGATACGCTTCCCTCCGACTACTTCGGCGACGACCACAAAACCTGCCTGCGCTATATTGACTGGCAGCGCGGCAAGCCGTACTCCTTCCGCAACGAGGATTACAGCGAGCTTATCGCCACGCCGCCGGAGTACCTTTTCGCCCGCAAATTTGACTACCGCACAAATGCCGAGGTCGTAGACCGGCTGTTTGCGCTTTTTGGAGAGGAGGCTTCCGATTGAGACACGCATGGCTCATTCTCACGCACGGGAATTTTGAGATCCTCGAAAAGCAGCTGCGCTTTCTCGACAGCGAAAACGCCGATTTTTATATTCATGCAGACGCCAAGGCGGCGTTCGATCCCGAGCGTTTTCGTGCCGTGCCCAAAAAGTCGCGTGTCACGTTCGTGCCGCGCCACCGCATTTCGTGGGGCCATTTTGCCATGGTCGAGGCGGAGCTGGAGCTTCTCCGCGCCGCCGTGCCGGGCGGGTATGACTACTACCATCTTCTCTCCGGCGTGGACGTGCCGGTCAAAACGCGCGCGTACATTGAAAACTATTTCACCCGCGCGCCCGGGAGAAACTATGTAAGCTTTCTCTCGCCGGAGATCTCCCGCACGGATCTCTACCGCGTCCGGTTTTACTACCCCCTGCAGCGCTATAACATCCGAAAACCCGCCGTGCGCCGGACGCTGCGCAATCTCTCCGCCGCGCTGCAGCTCGGCTTCGGCGTAGACCGGACGCGGCGGCGGCCGGACGGCTTCGTTTTCCAGAAAGGCGCGCAGTGGTTCAGCATCACGCACGCGCTCGCGCAGTATCTGCTCAAAAAAGAGAGCGAGATCCGTGAGTTTTTCTCCGATACCTACTGTCCGGACGAAATGTTCGTCCAGACGGAGATCGTAAACTCCCCCTTCCGCGATACGCTGCCGGAGCACGCGTTTGAGAACGACTACGCAAGCTGTCTCCGGTACATCGACTGGCAGCGCGGCAATCCCTACACATTCACGGACGGCGACCTCGACGAGCTTCTCGCCGCACCGGAAACGGCGCTCTTCGCGCGGAAGTTTGATTACCGCACGAGCCCCGGCGTCGTTGACGCGCTCTTTGACCGTTTCGGATAATTTTCTCTCCGGCGCACGGATGTTTTTCCGTGCGCCGTTTTTTGTTCTTGCAGATGGGCGGCATATATGGTATTCTGTATCTATATGGTGTATATGCCAAGCCGCGCATATACTTTGTGCGAAGCCGCAATCTGTCCGTAGCTTTAGAGAGAGGGAATGATATGAAAAAACGTCTGTTCAGCCTGCTTCTTGTACTTACGCTCTGCTTCACGCTGCTGCCGTATTCCGCTGCGGCGGAGGGCGGAGAAGAAACGATGGTCACCGTCACGTTCGATATGGGCGGCCACGGCGGCGCGGCTCCGGCGAGCGTCACCGTGCCGAAGGGCAGCAAGATCACCGCGCCCGAATCACCGGCGCCGGGCTGCGAGGACGGCAAATACTACTTCGTCCATTGGACGGCGCACCCCCTTTCCGACGCCTCCTCGGACGCATGGAATTTTGCCAAAGACACCGTGGAGAGCAGCATGACGCTGCGCGCCGTGTGGTACCAGTACGCCGATATGCACGAAAAGGTCTCTCTCCGCGGCAAGCCTTATGCCGGCGCCCTTGTGGAGTACCGCGACAGGGCCGGCAGCGTCGTATATACGCTGAAGGCCTCCGGCACCGACGGGAACTGCACCGATTACGTCTGTGAGCGCACGAAGCCGGGTGAGTACGACCTCTACATCGACGGGAAATACATCCGTCCCGTGACTGTCAACCGCGGCGCGGCCGGTTATTCGACGACCACAAGGCTTTTTTACGTCACCTTCAGCGCCAACGGGCAGGAATTCACGCCGGAGACTCGTCCCGCCGACGTGCTGTGCTTTACCTCCGGTCTCTTCCACGACGATTCCGTAAGCATGCCGAAACTGACGCCCAAGGCCATGGACAGCGCTTACACGTTCTCCGGCTGGACAGTCGGGCCGGAGGCGGGTTCCGATCCGTTTGATTTTGCCAATAAGGTCTACGGCGATACCGTGGTCTACGCGCAGTGGGAAAAGACCGCGGATGAGGATTCCGTTCTCGCCACCGCCATCAGGTCGAGCATCATCGGCGAAAAATACGCCAAAAAGGGACAGGATTACTCCGCAAGGCTCGTCCCGGACGAGGGCTATGAGCTGCCCTACCACGCGGCGATGGGGAGCTACACCTCCTATACCTATGTGACCATCAGTGATGAGGTGCTCAACTCGGCAAACTACACGCTCAACTGCGCCACCGGCGAGATCACGATCCCCGGAAAATATGTCACGGGCGATATCCGCATCAAGACCATTCCCCGCATCCACCCGTATACCGTGACGTTCGATCCCAACGGCGGTACCGGCACGCAGACGCCGATGCTGGTTTTCCCGCACAGGGACGGTTATGACTATGAAAAGTCATCTGCAACGCCCTATGCCTACTTCCGTGCGCCGGAGTGTACCTTTACGCCGCCGGACGGCAAGGTCTTTGCCGAATGGAGCGGCGGTGAGAAGATCGCCTCCAGCCTGAGAGTCCGCGGAAATGCAACGCTTACCGCGCAATGGGCCGACGCCCCTGAGGGCGTTTACACCGTGGCGTTCGATCTTAACGGCTGCACCTTCTCCGGCAAAACGAACACGCAGGCGGACGCGGATTACTCTGTGAAGCTCGCCCCCGCGGAAGGCTATGCCTACCCAATCACGCTTCGGAATATTTCTATTGGCGGCACGGTGCTCGGCAGCGGGAAGTATTCCTATGATCCCGCGACCGGCATTCTGACGATCCCCGCCGCGGCGATCACCGGAAATATCGTCATCTCCGCCGCCGCCCTAATGCCGACACCGACTCTGACTCCCACACCTACTCCGACACCTACCCCGACGCCGACACCTACGCCGACTCCGACGCCCACTCCGACTCCGACGCCCACTCCGACTCCGACGCCCACTCCGACGCCGACGCCCACTCCGACACCGACACCTACGCCCACTCCGACACCGACGCCTACTCCGACGCCGGCGCCTACTCCGACACCTACTCCGACTCCGACCCCGACACCGACGCCCACTCCGACACCTACTCCGACACCGACACCTACTCCGACACCGACACCTACGCCCACTCCGACACTGACGCCTACTCCGACGCCTACCCCGACTCCGACGCCGACACCTACCCCAACGCCGACACCGACGACGGCGCCCACTCCGACACCTACCCCGACGACGGCGCCCACTCCGACACCTACCCCGACGACGGCGCCTACCCCGACGCCCACTCCGACACCTACTCCGACACCTACGCCGACGCCGACACCTACCCCGACGCCGACTCCGACGACGGCGCCCACACCGACGCCGACGGCGAAACCCACCGCCACGCCGACACCAGCGCCGAAAGCGACAGCCACGCCCAAACCCTCTGCCTCGGCAAGCGCTTCGCCCGCCTCCGGCATCACGGTCTCGCCGGACGTCTCCGCCCCGGCGGATATCCCGGCAGACGCCCCCGCTTCTGATGTGCCCGGCACCGACGTTTCCGAAAGCGAAGCCGGCAAAACTAAAAGCGCCGACAGCGCGCCCTCCTCTCCCGCGAGCGGCAGGACCTCTTCCGCAGCCCCGGCGGTCATCGGCATTTCCGCCGCCGTCATTTTGCTGATCCTGTTCCTTCTGTTCCGCCGCAAAAAACAACAGTAAGTAAGAAATAAGCCAAAAGAGAGCATTGCAGGTTTTGAACTGCAATGCTCTCTTCAGCCTGTCGAAAAGCCTCGCAGAGTTTGCGCCCGCAGGCGCAAATAGAGTGTTAATCATTTTCTCCGGCGACATGTGCGTCGGAGAAAATACATTCCGGCTCGCAAACGTGCGAGCGTAAGCGAGTGCGCTGCGGCGAGCCGCAGCCTTTTCAAACGAGAGCCCAACGAAGTGGGTCTCGTTTGAGAGCTTGTCAAAAATACTTTTTTGACAAGCTCAAAGAGAGCATTGCAGGTTTTGAACTGCAATGCTCTCTTTCTTCATGTTCTATTACTGGATCGTTTCGCTGTGGTTGAGAACGCCTGTGCTGTAAAGGAAGAGCACGTCGTCCGCCTGCGAGAGATCCACGAACCGTCCGGCAAGGGCAGGCGCCATATACCGGATGTCCACGACCGTGACCTTGGCATAGCCCTGCGCGAGCAGCGGGGCAATGCTGCTGCCGAACGAATCGCGGAAGATCACCAGCTCCCGGTCCGTTTCAGCGTTGGGGTTTTCGATCGTGAGCAGTGCTTTCGTCCCGCCGAGGAACATTTCGTATCCGTCGCGCCCCGCGGCGAGGGTAAGATCGTAGACAGGGATCTCCGCACCCGTTTCGTAGTCATACACGCGAAGCGCCGCTATCGTGCCGTTCGTGAGATAGCGCAGCGCGTCCGGTTCTACGGGAAGTGCGTACTGCCCGGCGTACACGCCGCGAAACGCCGAGGACACATCCACGGTCTCATATTCCGCTGGAAGCGAAGCGCCCATCGCCGCGGCGATCGCCGCCGCCGTTTCTCCCAGCGTTTCCTGCCGCCAATGGGTATCGGTGCGGTAGTACATATCAAGTGAGAGGGTATCAAAAATATCGATATACTCCGCAAACGTCATCCCGGCGCGCATCGTATCGGTGAGAAGCTCATAGTCCATGGCGGGATAGCCGTTTTGCTCCGCAAGGAAATAGTTCTTATCCGGCACAACGCTATAGTAAACGTTCGCGCCTGCATTGGCAAAATACGTTTCATATACGGTGGAAAACCGCTCCGCCGCGTGCCGGACGAGATCGGTATTCACCGGATAGTCTAGCTTTGCGAGATGCCCGCCGGCTGCATATACGCCGTTATTATCGAGCTGCCGCAGGATATCCCCGGAGAAAAATGCCTTGAGCGCGCGGAAGCTGTCCCGCAGCGGGAACTGGTCGAGCGCATACTTTTCAAAGGCGGTCATATACGTCCCGTCCGCCACCGCCGAGGCGCGCAGCGCCGGGCGCTGGGCGAGCTTTCGCCGCTCGGAGAGCGAGTCGGTCCTGTCCGGCGTCAGGATCGCCGCGAGCAGAAAGCCCGCAAGAAAGAGTCCCGAGAGCGCAAGCGTGAGAATATTTCGGATCTTCTTCATGCCGCACCTCCTCAAAACCGGAAATAGAGGAACGGGTTAAACGACCCGTCCACCAGAAACGCGGTGCAGAGCGCGAGCAGCGCGAGCGTGCAGAGCGGCTCTGCTACCGTGAGAACCGGCGCGAGAGACTTTGCCTCCTGCGCCTTTTTCCAAAGCATCGCCGGGAGCGGCGTTGCGCCGAGCACGGCGAGCGCGAGCACGACGCCGTAGCTCCGGAGCATATAGACTGCTTCCGTCCCCAGCCCCGAAGCCGTCCCCGCGCCGAAGAGCGTACCGAGCTGATGCAGCGCATCCTTCAGAGACGCCGCGTCAAAGAGCACAAAGCCGAGCGTTACGGCGAGAAGCACATAGACGTGCGGAAGAACTCGCCCCTTTTTCAGCGCCGGAAGGAGGAAGAACTTTTCTGCCATGAGCAGCACTGCATAGAAAAGCCCCCAGAAAACAAAATTCCACGCCGCGCCGTGCCAGAAGCCGGTGGCCATCCAGACGACGAGGATGTTGAAAATGTGCCGGATGCGGGAGCAGCGGCTGCCGCCGAGCGGGATATAGAGATAGTCCCGGAACCATGTGCTGAGCGACATGTGCCAGCGCCGCCAGAACTCCGTGATGCTCTTTGCGATATACGGATAGCGGAAGTTTTCCGGGAACGAAAAGCCGAAGATGCGGCCCAGCCCGATGGCCATATCGCTGTAGCCGGAGAAATCGAAATAGATCTGGAGCGTGAAGGCGATCGCGTACAGCCAGGCATAGAGCGCCGTCTGCTCGGCAGAAGCCTTATACGCGGAGACGAGCTGCGCAAGGACGTTCGCAACGAGCACCTTCTTCCCGAGACCGACCGCGAAGCGCGAAGCGCCCGAGGCCGCGGCTTCGAGCGAGTGTGTCCGCTCCTTCAGCTGGGGCGCGATATCGCGGTAGCGCACGATCGGGCCCGCGATGAGCTGCGGGAACATGGCAACATAGGCGGCAAAATCGATAAAATTATGCTGCGCCGCCACATCGCCGCGGTATACGTCGATCTCATAGCTGGCGATCTGAAACGTATAGAAGCTGATGCCGATCGGCAGGGCGATCTTCAAAAGCGGGAGCGATAGCCCCGTCACGGCGTTGAAGTTTTCGATAAAGAAATCCGCGTACTTGCAGTAGCCGAGCAGGGCAAAGCTCAGCACGAGCGAGAGCGTGAGAAAGAGCTTTTTCCTTCTCCCCCGCCCGATCAGGCGCGCAAAGACATACCCCTGCACGATGGAAAACACCATGAAGAGCAGGAATTTCGGCTCGCCCCAGCCGTAAAAAAAGAGGCTGGCGGCGAGCAGAACGGCGTTTCTCCCTTTTTGCGGCACGATGAAGTAGATGAGCAGCACGCACGGGAGAAAGTAAAAGAGGAACGGGATACCGGAAAAGAGCATCGGCGCTTACACGATCGGGTCGTCGCTCACCGTTTTGGCGCTCGGGTACGCCGCGGCGAGCTTGGCGGTGAACGTGTCCACAAGATCGGTGTAGCCGTACACGGATACGACATAGTCCCCCACCGTGACGATCACGAGCTTATCGGGAAAACCGCACATCCAGTGCCGGTCGAGAATGTTTTCACGAAGCGAGGCGCACAGCGCGGCCACATCGCCGCTGTCCTTTACATGGAACGCGCCGCAGGTGAACGTGTTGAGATTCATCATGTGCACAAGAGAGGCCGCACCGTCGATCTTTCCGGCTTCCGCCGCGGGAAAGCCCAGCGAGGAATCCAGAAGATCGGCATCGTCCATGCTGAAGTTGCCGGGCGCGCCGTCGCGCATGTTTTCTTCGGAGTAGTCACCGCCGGCGGCGGGGAATTTTTCATCGTCGCTATAGCCGTTCCAGACGGTTTCCAGCAGTTCAAGCGCGCTCGCCGGGGCATTATCGTCCGCGTCCGCCGGAGCAGACGCTCCGCAGGCCGCCAAAGAGAGGAGCAGCACTGCGCAGAGAAGGATGGATACGATTCTTTTCATGGATTTTTCTCCTTTAAATTTCAAGTAATTTCAGGTGGATGATTCCAGATGGATGATTCTATGACGAAATTAGATTTCCCTTTGTTCCCGAAAAAAAACGGACGGCGCAGGAATTTCCTTCTGCCGTCCGGCTCATTATTCCGGCTGAGCTCAGCCGTTCTCGTCGCCGGTGTCGCTCTCCGGCGGATAGTAGACCTGTACCGCATTGCCTGACCAGTAGCTTGTGAGGTCCGCGGCGGACATCGGCTCGCCATAGATCGTCGCGCGCAGGAAATTACGGTTTATCACAAAGTCCGCGTTATAAATGGAAAGGCCGTTCGCATCCAGCCCGCGCCAGAACGAGCCGGGCGTCGGACACTGCTGCATCTGGATATCGTAGGTCAGAAAATCGGGCGCCTGCAGCAGCAGCGAGGCGCACTGGCCCATGGTAAGGTCGGTGCTGATGATGGACATGATATCCTTCGCGAGCGCATACTGTTCGGCGAGACTCATCTTCTTCACGTTGCCCCACATCTGCATGAGAGCGTCGCGCTGCTTCTGGCTGCGGCCGGTGTCGCCGCCGACGTGGCGCTCGCGGCAGTAGCCGAGGATCTGGAAGCCGTCACTGATGGTATAGGTGCCGTCCTGATCGGTCGGGAAATAGCAGCGCGGCACATCGGTGCCGTAATAGGTGTCGTTGAGCTGGCACGCCTCGCGGATGAGGAGGTTGATATCCGCGGCCTCCTCCTTGGTAACGGTAACCGTGATGGGGCCTACCATGGAGGCGATCTTGGCGAAGTCCAGAAAGTCCACCATCGCCCAGTTATCCACGTTGACAGCAAAGTTTCTCGTGCTCTCGATCGTGTTGATGAGCATATCCACACCGCCGAAGCGCGTCGCCCAGTTCAGATGGCCGATGCCCCAGTCGGCGATCTCCACCTGCGTGTCGCGCATGAGGGAGGTCAGCCACATGGTCTTCGTCGTTTTGTTGATGGAGAGCAGGATCATCGCGTCGCTTCGCTCAAGCTCTTCCGTCCGTCCGTCCGCGCCGATGAGCAGGATGTTATAGACATTCGAGTCGCTCATGACGTCCTCGGCGGATTCCGCCAGACTGCTGCGAAGCTCCATCTCCTCCAGCTCCGCTTTTTCCTCTTCGGTGAGCGGGCGGGGCGTCGGCTCCGGCGTGGCCGTCACCTCGGGCGTTGCTTCGATCACCGCCGCGGGTGCAGCCGTCGGCTCCGGCGTGGTGCGCGGCTTGGTGTTCATCTGGCTGTAAAGATCGCGGAAGATCAGAAATACCGCGAGCAGAACAACGAGGATCACCGCCGCGATCACGATAATGACCGTGCGTCCAACGTGCTTTTTCTTCTTTTCCGGCTGTTCCGGATGCTCGTTTTCGGGAGCGGCTTTCAGATGACGGCCGCGTTTTGCGTTGTTATCCATATTTGTCCCCCTGTGACCGTTGGGATAATTGCATACATTTTATCATATCCGCGCAGCATTTGCAACGGTTTCCCCACTCTCAAACAAAACCCGCTGCCGCCGGGCCTTCGTTTGAAGGGGCTGCGGCTCGCCGCAGCGCACTCTTCGAGCGCACGTTTGCGAGCCAAAAAGCATCTCCGGCGCACATGCCGCCGGAGAAAATGGTCAAAACTTTATTTGCGCCTGCGGGCGCAAACTCTGCGAGGCATCTTTGACGTTCCGGCAAAGAAGGCGGGACAAATCCCGCCTTCTTTGTCTGAAATGGTTCAGTTCTTTTCGACGTCGTAGACGGTCTCGGTGCCGTCGGGCTGCACGAGGGTGTACACCGTGAAGCCGTCATAGGGCAGCACGCCGTCCTTGCCGCCGGTGACAAGGCAGCTGGAAGCATATTCCGCCTCACCGGTCGGCATGCCGATGGCGTCATAGAGCTCCTGTACCGGCTTGCCCTTGAGTGCGAGCACCTGCTCGATCAAACCGGCAACTTCGTCCTCCGCGCCGTCGCCTTCCGGCTCGGCGGGGGCTTCGGTCACGGCAGGCTCTTCGGACGCCGGAGCTTCGGTCGCGGCGGGGGCTTCCGTGGCGGGTACCTCGGTGGGCGCGGGGGTCTCGGTGTTTCCGCCGCAGCCGGCGAGAGCGAGCGCCATCAGCGCGGCAAGCAGCAGAGCAAGGATCTTTTTCATGTAGTTTTGTCTCCTTTGGTTTTTTTATCAGTCTATAGCATAGACGGCGGATAGACGGGAAAAGTTTCCTCCCGCCGCCGCATATACGGCGTCGATCGTGCTGCCGACCGGCAGCGATACAATAAACCCGTCCGGGCGCGGCACAGCCTCATAGAGCGCGCCGCCGGAGAGAACGTAGACATTGGACGCATCGTCCGGCGTCACGCCGTCCCACGTGCCGGAAAAGAGCGTGTACCCTTCCGTACCGGCGCTCTCCGTCAAAACGGCTCTCCCATCGCTCAGGGCAGCCGTCTCGACGAGCGAGGCGTCCCGCTCCGGTGCGGGGGCGAACGAATCGTACTCCACGAGATACCGGAGATTGCGCTCGACGAGCTCGATCACGAGCGTGCCGTCTCCCGGAAGCGTCGCGGCGGTATACTCGTTCCGGCGGGAAAACTCCGCCGAGGCGAAGCTCTCGGCGAGATACGGGTAGAGATTGCGCCCGAACGAATCGCGGTAGCAGAGAAGCGCGCCGGTCCCGACGCCGCTTTCGGTCGTGATCGTCACGCGGTCGGGGTTATCGGTGTTCGCGGTAAACGAAAAACCGGGGGCATATGCGAAATCTTCCTCCAGCTCTTTGCCCGCGGGATAGAGCATTTCGTAAAGATCGCCGCGGTGGGTGTTTCCGGCGGATACGGTGCCGGAAAAATAATCGCTCTCGCGGCTGAGAGCAGCGAGCAGTGCGTCGGCGGCGAGCGCCGCGCCCTTCGCGTTCCAGTGGCTGTCCGTTTTGAAATAGAGCGGCTCGGCTTCCTGTGAGAATACATCGCGCAGATCGAGATACGAAACACCCATCTCGTCGAGCAGCGCGTAGAGCGCGTCCATATCGGAAACGCTGCCGAGACGCGTCCGCGCCGGCATGTACTCCGGATAGAGCGTATTCTTGTTCGGCGCGGCGGTGAAGAGGAAGTCTCCGCCGCGGTTTTCCGCGTACTCCTGCAGAAGATACAATGTGCGCGCCGCGCAGTAGAGCTCGCGCGCGGTCATGGGCGCGTCGCCGGTATAATCATGGATCGTCGGCGCATAGAAAAGCCAGCCGTCCCGTCCGAGCAGGACGTTCTCCGCCGTGGACGTACGGAAGAGCGCAGCGTTGAGCTTTGCCCAGGCGGTGATGCCCTCGAGCCGGAAGGAAAACCGGCCATTCACATAGGCCGCCGTTTCCGCGAGAAAATCGGGATTGAAGTCCCCGTCCGCGGCGATCACCGGCGCAGCGGGCAGTATCTCATTCGCCGCGGCGTCCGCCCCGCCTGTCAAAAGGAGGCCCAGACCGGGGACAAGGCACACGGCGAGGAACAGCACCGTAAAGATAAGAGAGAGAGTTTTTTTCATATCGTCTTCCCTCCCTTAAAACTGCTGGTAAATGAACGGCGTGAAGCTCCCGCCCGAGAGGGCGAGGATCGCCGCGAGAAGGCCGAGCAGCGCACTTGCGTTCCAGACGATCTCCCAGCCGCGGCCGGTGCACCGCCGCGTGAGCGCGGGGACGACCGGCAGGGAGAGGACGGTGCCGCCAACGAGCGCCGCAATGCGCGCGCCGGTCAGTATCTCCTCCGCGGCAAGCAGCCCGGCAGCGCCCGCTCCGGCAAAGGAGAACATTCGAGCGATAATCAGAAAGCCCTGCTGCACGGAGGACGCGCGGAACATCGCAAAGCCGAGAATGACCGCGAGCAGCGTATAGACGTGCATCACGACCCGCCCGCCGCGCTTTTGGCGCAGCTTTTCGATCGGCGCTTTCAAAAGCCCCTCGCCGGAAACGAGCACGCCGTGCCAGAGACCCCAGAGAATGTATGTCCAGCCCGCGCCGTGCCAGAGGCCGGTGCAGAAGAAGACGATGAGCTTATTTCGCACCGTCCTCCATTTCCCGCGGCGGCTGCCGCCGAGCGGGATATAGAGGTAGTCTACGAACCATCGGTTGAGCGTCATGTGCCAGCGCCGCCAGAACTCGCTCACGCTGCCGGAGACATACGGGTAGTTGAAGTTTTCCGGAAACTCGAAGCCGAAGAGCATGCCGATGCCGATGGCCATGTCGCTGTAGCCGGAGAAATCGAAGAAGATCTGGAGACAGTAGCTCACCGCGCCGAGCCACGCAAGCCCCATGCCGAGCTGCTCCGGCGCGAGGGCGTATACGGCATTGGCGACCGCCGCCGCGCTCTCGGCGAGCAGGAGTTTCTTCAAAAGGCCGCGCACAAGACGGCGAAGGCCCGCCGCCGTCATTTCCGGCGAGATCGGGTGCTCCGCGAGCTGCGCCGCGGCATCCTGCCAGCGGACGATAGGCCCCGCGATCAGGCGGGGGAAGAACGCAAGATACAGGAAGAGCGTGTCCGCCCTCCGGCAGACGCGAGATGGCTCGCGGTACACATCCACGAGATAGGAAATGCCGTGGAACGTGAAAAACGAAATGCCGAGCGGCAGCGCGAACGGCTGCGAAAGCGCCGGAAGATGCAGCGTTTCGAGCACGAACGCGAGATATTTATAAAACCCGAGCAGCGCCAGATTGCCCGCCGCGGCGATGCCGCACCAGAGCTTCGCTCGCTTTTCGTCCTTCGCAATGAGCCGTCCGAAGAGATAGTCCCAGAGAAACGCCGCGAGCAGCACGGGGAGTGAGGCAAGACCGCCGAAGCCGTAGAACAGCGCGCTCGCTATTGCAAGAAAAACGTTCTTCGTCCGGCGTCCCGGCATGAGCCGGTAAAGAAGAAACGCCGCGGGGAAAAAGAGAAACAGAAATCCCGCCGTATTGAACGCCATAGCCGCAGCCTCCCTTCCTTCGGCAGATATGTATAGATAGCAGTATTATAGCGTATTTCCCGGCGCAGCGCAAGATGCAGCTTTTCGGTGCGGCTTGGGGGCGATTCGACAAATTTACAGTTTCTCCACACTTTTTTTATGGATTTTTCAAAGGGCGATGCTATAATACAGTCAAAAGTAAAAACCGGACTGTTTGGAAAGGAGCACATACAATGAACAACAACAAAGTGCAGGCCATTGTGGAGAAGGTCAAGGAGCTCGTGCAGCGCGGCAACGTTTCCCGCATCGTCGTGCGGAAGGGCGAGCGCGTTCTGCTCAACATCCCCGTGAACGTCGGCATCGTCGGCGGCGTTGTGGCGGTCGCCTCCGCCAAGTGGGTGCTGCTTGCGAGCATTCTTGCCACGGTCGGCTTCGGCTGCAGCGTCGAGGTCGTCAAGGAAGACGGCAACATCGTCAACGTTATGAGCGAAGAGGACACCCGGCGCGTCCGCACCGCCGCGCAGAGCGCGGTCTCTTCCGTGAAGGACGCCGTGCATTTTGAAAAGGTCGTCGATCAGACGACCGAGGCGACCTGGACCATGCCCGAGGAGGAAAAGGGCGCGGAGCCCGAGGTGCACACCGAGGAAGAGCACCGCGAGGAGTAATTCCGCCATACGCGAAAAAGCACTTGCATCGGCAAGTTAAATGAAGCGACGCGAAGGAGGCTTGACGAAATAAGTCCCAAGATTAAGCAGAAAGCCTCCTTGACAAATTCCGTCTTGCTTTTTTCTTCCTTGCATTTCCCTGAAAATTATGGTATAACAGTCCCGCGTGAGTTAGCATTGTCTAACTCGCGCGGGACTGTTATATTAAAAGGATACTCTCATGTTCAGCATACTCAGCAAACAACAGGAAAAACTTTTGCAGACCTCTCCCCTTTTTGACAGCCTGACGCCGGAGCAGATCCGTCCGGTGCTGTACTGCCTTCAGGCCGAGGTGCGCCGCGCCGCGCCGCGGCAGATCATCATTCAGCCGCAGGAGTGCTCTTCGGGGCTGTTCATCGTTCTCTCCGGCGCGATCGAGCTGGTCCATACGGACGCCGGCGGCCGGAAAAGTACGATGAACATTCTCTATCCGGGAGACTGCCACTGTGAAAACGTCGGGCTGCTGGACGCTCTCTCCGCGCAGGTGCAGGTTCTGGCGCTGGACGAGGTCACCATGATAAAGCTGGACATCAACCGCATTTTCGCCCCTGACAGCTGTCAGTGTCCCTACAAGCTGGCCGTTGTGGAAAATCTGGTGCGCATTCTCTCCGCGGACAACGATTTTCTGAAGCTGAAGGCCACGCTGTTCAGCCAGAAAAGTCTGCGCAGCAAGCTGCTCATATATCTCCGGCATCTCGCGCAGAAGCAGAACACCGACACCGTGTATGTCCCCTTCAACCGCACAAAGCTGGCGGATTTTCTGGCCTCCGACCGCAGCGCTCTCTGCCGGGAGCTTGGCCGGATGCACACGGAAAAGCTCATCGCCGTCCGGGGCAACCGCATCCGTCTGACCCTCGGCAGCGAATCTCTTCTCCCCTGACATTAAAAAAACGTCCCGCGGGTACGGCAGCTCTCTGCCGTGTCCGCGGGGTTTTTCCGTCCGGGGGATCAGTTCCGGACGATCATGACCATCATTTTGAACCGGGTGACGGCGGCGACCTTGTGCATCGCGCCGGGGCGGAAGGAGAAGCTCTCGCCCTGCTGCACCGTGTGCGGCACACCCTCGTTGGTGATGACGCCCTCGCCCTCCAGACAGAGCATCATGGCGTCGCCGCCGGCGGCGTGCTCCGGCGTGGCGCAGCCCGCGTCAAAGCTCATAAGCGCCATTTTCATATGCGGATTATTTACGATATCCGCGTTGACGATCTTTCCCTCCTCGTAGGGGAGCAGATCCTTCAAGGCAAATACTTCGTCCGTTTTGATAAGGTTCATACAAAATCCTTCCTTTGCTTCAATTTCAAGAAATACGCAGGGATCCTGCGCCAGCACGCGAAACGGCGTCTTCTGCGGGATCAGCAGCGCGCTGCCTTCCGGCAGAACGCGGAGCGAAGGTGCTTCTACGCGCGTCTCGCCCGAGAGCGACAGATAGAGATACGGATGCGGATAAAACTCCTCGCTGATATCGGTGCCGGCGGCGATCGAGAAGATCGTGGCATGCTCCTCCGGAGACATGAAGAGCGTCTCGGAGATCGTCATGCCCGCGCGGGGCGCATTTGTCCCGGCGAAGGTGAAAACCTGTCCGCGCTTCATATCAGTAGTGCCGGTAGGTCTGCGCCGGAGCCGTGAGAATGTTGGCAACGTCCTCATCGGTCAGCTCCATGCCGTACCACTTCTGGTAATACTCCTTGACCATGGCGTCCATATCGACGTCTGTGAAGAGCTCCGGATAGGCCGTCTTCGCCGACCACCACATCGCAAGCGGCGTATCCGTGCACGGCGGCCACCAGCGGTGCATGCCGAAGGGATACTTGAAGACCTGCTCTTCCTTCACGGCCGTGATACCGCTCCAGTCGTCCTCGCCCACCGTGTTGTTGTAAATGTCCGCCGGGGTCTTGTCCGAGAACGTCAGAATGAAGATCTTGTCGGGGTTCCACTCATAGATCTGCTCCATGTTGACGGAGGAGTTCGTGGCACGCGCGCCGAGGTTTTCCGCGCCGAGCAGATCCGTCCACCACGCCGCAAAGCTCTTCGCGCCCGCGATCACAAGGCCGGAATCGCTGTAGGTATTGATATAGAGATACTTTTCCACGCTCTCCGTGGGATTGGCTTCAATGCGGCTGCGGATCTCCGATTCCACTTCCTCGCCGTAGGCAATGATGTCCTGCGCGGAAGAGGTCATCCGGAACGTCTGGGCATAGGTGTCCATCCAGGAACGGAGCGTTTCGAGCGGGGAGGCGCTGCCGCCCTTATTGGGATGCGTGAGAGCCACGGCGGGGATGCCCGCCTGACGGATCGGCTCGGCGTCCGACTCGCTGTGGTAGAACACCACATCAGGATCGAGCTTTACGAGCTCTTCCATGTTCAGCTGGCCGCCGGCGTAAAAATCGCTGGAGACGTCCATGATCTCCGGGCAGTACTTGGCGAACACCGAGTATTCCACGCCGTTTTTCAGATCCGGCGTAACGCCCACGAGCTTGCTGATGTCACCGCCCATGAACACGGCGTAGACCGTAGCGGCGGGCAGCGGCCCGAGGATCACGACGCGGTCGATCTCGTCGGGCACTTCGGTCTCCTCGCCCTTGAAGTCCACCACGATATGCGTGCCGGACGACGCCGGCTCCTCCGCCGGGGTCTCAGCCGCAGCGGGCTCTTCCGCCGGGGCCTCGGTCACGGCCGGTTCTTCACTTGCCTCGGGCGCAGCGGGCTCTGCGCCGCAGGCCGCGAGCGACAGCACCATCAGTGCCGCCAGAAAAAGGGATAAAATGCGTTTCATTGGATTCCTCCTGAAAAAATTTATATTTTAAGTCCTTCGGACCAAAATACTTACGTATTGCACAGGGAAATGGCCGTGATAGCCTGATAGTCCATGCCGTCGTACTGCGCATCGACGATATCGACGTTGACCTTGAACACGCGCCCCATGATCTCGCGCGTGATGACCTCCGAGGGCTCGCCGAAGTCTGCCGTACCCTCGCGTGAGAGGACGAGCGCCCGGTCGGAGATGCGCAGCGCGTGGCCGGGATAATGCGTGTTGAAGATGCAGCACAGTCTCTCTTCGCGGGAAAGGCGGCGAATCGTTTCAAGAATGATGAGCTGGTTGCGGAAATCCAGATTGGATTCCGGCTCGTCCAGCACAAGGAGCTTCGGCTCGGCGCACAGCGCGCGGGCGATCAGCACCATCTGCAGCTCGCCGCCGCTGATCTGGTTGCAGAGCTTGCGGCGCATATGCGCGATGCCAAGCTCCTCCATGGCGCGCTCGCACCGCTCGCGGTCCGCCTTTTCCGGCGTTCCGAACGTACCGATGCGGCTGCTGCGTCCCAAAAGGATCATTTCCTCCACTGTGAAGGCGAAGGGGAAGGATTTTGCCTGCGGTACATACGCCATCTCCCGCCAGAGGCGGCCCGGCGTCATGTCCCGGATGTTCTCCCCGTCCAGAAAGCTCCCGCCGGACGTCCACGGCAGCATTCCCATCATGCTGCGCAGCAGCGTTGTCTTGCCGACGCCGTTCGGCCCCAGGACCGCCAGGACCTGACGGCTCTCTACGCAAAACGAGATGTTTTTCAGTATGGGCACAGTCTTCTTATAGCCGAAGCAGCCGTTTCTCACTTCAAAGGTCATCGCCAGCTCCCTCCCGTCTTTTTCAAAAGCGCAATGAAAATGGGCGCACCGATGACCGCCGTGAGAATGGAAATCGGGATCTCCGATTCCGACGCGCTGCGGGCCACAGTGTCGAGCAGGAGCATGAACGCCGCGCCGATGCTCGCACTGGCGGGGACCACGCGCCGGTTGTCGCTGCCGAAGAGCATCCGGCAGGCGTGCGGAACGACAAGGCCGACCCAGCCGACCTGCCCGCACATGGACACGCACGAGGCGATCACCGCCGTAGCCGCGACGATGATCAGTGCGCGGATCTTTTTGAGATCCACGCCGAGAGAGCGCGCTTCATCGTCTGAAAGCGTCAGAACGTTGCACTTCCAGCGAAGCATGATCAGCACGAGCGTACCGGCGAGAATGACCGGCATACCCAGCCGCAGCCCCTTCCACGTTGCGCCGTTCAGACTGCCGAGCAGCCAGTAGGTGATCTCCGGCAGCTTGTCCTCGGAATCGGCCGTATACTTTATCAGGCTGACGAACGCCTGAAAGAGCGAATTGACCACCATGCCCGCCAGCACGAGCATGATGATGGAGGTCTCCCGGCGGTTCTTTCCGGCTTTGTAGGTGATCAGCATGGCAACCACGCCGAACGCCATCGCCGTAAGCTGTACAGCCACGAGCCCGCCGTTGAGTATCAGCGCGAGCGCCGCGCCGAAGCACGCGCCGGACGCTACGCCCAGCGTATCCGGGGATACCAGCGGATTCGAGAGCAGCGCCTGCATCCCGGCTCCGGCCACGGACAGCCCGCCGCCTACCAGCAATCCGAGCAGCACACGCGGCAGACGCACGCCGATGATGATGCGCTCCTGCGGATCGACCGACGCCGCCGCTGCGTACCCGCGCTTTACCACGCGGAAAATAATCTCCAGCGCGTCGCCGAGATGCACGGCGTACCGCCCGACGGACAGGCTGACCGCCGCCGCAGCGAGCGGGACAAAAATGAGCAGTGCCACAAACGGTGTGGCGCGAAGTTTGCGGAGCAAGGGGTTCATCGTTCCTTTCGGTTAGCATTGTCTAACCAAAAGGATAGCATAAGGCTCCGGGTCTGTCTGTTGCCGGAGCCACAGTCGTTTTATTGCCTTCTGCACCCTTTTCTGCCGTTAAAAAGTAACCCCCCAGTAAAACTGGGGGTTCTTCCTATGCGGGCGAAGCCCTCTGTTCCTCGCGTAACGCGTAAACGTGTAATACGGTCTGCCAGCTGCG
>ERZ825896.148-NODE-148-length-91449-cov-11.437304_pt1 | contig 91449 bp, 86 predicted proteins | sample MGYA00519858_ERZ825896 | MGnify/ENA primary metagenome ERZ825896 (study PRJEB31778, sample SAMEA3449214) | human gut metagenome | biome: human gut; feature: human-associated habitat; material: faeces | place: United Kingdom | collected 2010/2012 ... | reverse complement strand
TCTTTTTGTGTATCTGCACATCGTGAAAGCCCGCCTGCTCCAGATACGTCTTCAGATCGGCGTCCTTGTAGATGGTCATGCCGCCGATGATCTCCGTCCACTTCTCGTCCTTGTCTGTGTCGCCATTGCTTTCGTTGCAGATGAGAAATGTTCCGCTGGGCTTCAGCACCCGGTAAACCTCCCGGAAGCACTGCGGCAGATCGGGCCAGAAATAGACGGTTTCAAAGGCCGTTACCGCATCGAACCAGTTATCAGCAAACATCATATCCGCCACGCTGCCTTGCAGAACGGTGCAGCGGCCCTCCGCTATGGCGGCCTCGTTGACCTTTTTGGATTTCTCCACACTGACGGGGGAATAGTCAATGCCCTTGACAATACCCTCCGGGCATTTTTTCAGAAGTCTCTTGATGTTCGCCCCGCCGCCGCAGCCGCAGTCCAGCACCCTGGCGTCCGGCGCGGCATTCAGAAATTGAAGCCCCCACCGAGCCACGGCACTGTGCCCGACGTTCATCATAGCGACCATGATTTTCCCGCCGAGGCCCACGGGCTTGCGGGTGTTTTCAAAGAATGACATATCACACCTCCGTTTTCTCACATTCCGCATAGGTCAGCGGGAACGAGGCTTTCAAAACAGCGCTTTTCCGCACCGCCCAGCCGTTCTGCCGTAGGAAGCGCAGGTATTCCTCACTCGTCCACCTGCTGCGGAGAGGGAAGCCTGCCATCCTCATAAAAAATGCCCTGACCTTGCCGGAAAACGAGTTTCCCGCATGGGTAAAGGTGGGCGCGATGAGCACACCGTCGTCCTTCAGCACCCGGCGGATCTCGGCAAGAGCCTTCTCCGGCTGCGGCACGATGTGCAGTGCGTTGGACACGATCACCACGTCGAAGGACTCCTCCGCATAGGGCAGGCGGAACATATCCTGCACGGAAAAGTACAGCTTTTCCGAGCGATTATCCCGCTTTGCCTCGGCGATCATCTCTGCGGAGGCGTCCGTCGCCTCGATGTGCGCCGCCGCGTTTGCGATGTGTTTTGCGATCAATCCCGTGCCGGTTGCCAGCTCCAGCACCGTCTTGGCTTTCACGACCGGCCGGATCAGCTTATACATCTCTTCGTATGCCGCCTGATCCTTTCGCATGAAGCGGTCGTACCGACCGGCATTTCTGTCCCAGAAACTCTTATGTTTTCGCATCTCTGTCATTCCTTTCGGAGTTAGATTCAGCTAACCGATACGCGCAGCCGTTCGGTTAGATAGTGCTAACCGTTGCGCCTTGGAAAAGCCGCATTTCTGCGGCCTTTCGCTTATTCAAATAACGCCCTGCAGGCACCGTACACCAGCGTTTCCAGCACCTGCGGGTACAGTCCTCCTATTTGCTCCTTGTGTGAGACGGTCAGAATAAGTCCGCGTACTGTCGCGGCGGCAAGTGAAATCCCCCGTTTAGGAACAAGGCCATATTTTTCCAGAAGCTGACGAATATGCGTTTCGTCATCGTGGTAATGTTCCTTTTTGACGCCCTCCGGCAATCTCTGTAAAAGCAGCTTCGCATCGTTTTCAATGAAAACCATGTCGCCGGTATCGGACAGTCGCCGGCAGACGGCAAGAACCGCCTCTGCCGCGCGCTCCGATGTTGGCAGGCCGCCATTTCTGTGCAACGCCTGGTCAGCCACCCCGTAAAGCTCGGAGTGGATACTTTCCAGAACCGCGAAGAAGGCCATCTCCTTGGATTCGTAGAATTTATAAAACGAGCCTTTTGCGATACCGACAGCCTTTGTCAGTTGATCCACTGAGGTTTTCTTCATCCCCAGTGTGACGGCGCAGCGTCTTGTTTCCTTCAGCAGCGCCTTGCGGAGCTGTTCTGTTTCATAGTCGGTAAAAGCCAAGCTCGTTCACCATCCAAATGACCATTTCGGATCTTCTGGTCATTTTATATCATGACTCTTTCTGTTTTGCAAGGGGTGTAGAGAAAAACATACGCATTTTAACAAAAAATTATTTTCCCTTAACACATTATTTCATGAAGGCGCTCCTCTTCCTTTGGCAAAGAACTGCCCCTCTAAAATCAAAAATGCCCCCCTCCAAACCGTAATTGCCCCTCCTTAACGGGTTTCTATCAAAATTAGAGTCATTTGCCATGAGTCCACCGTAATTCTAAAAGAATTACGGTGGACTTTTTATACCCGAATATGATAAAAATGAATTGCAGACCGTCGAATCTCTGTGGGCGCAGCAAAGAAGTTCCTCCACGAAAAGAGGAAAATGCCAGAACGGAGGGCGATGATATGGGCGCGAGCTTCGTAACGCAGCAAATCGATTATATCGAATCCGAGGTTTATAAGAGGATCAAGCCCCTGGGCTTCCGGAAGCACGGACGTACTCTGCACCGGTTTGTTTCCGGCGACATTTCTCAGGTCATCAGTTTTCAATGCGGTCAGGCATATCTGGACGCTACGCACCTGATGTGGGTCAATATCGGGATCCGGATCCCGGAATGCACGGAAAGACGGTTTGACGCCGTGAACAGCAGAATCTTTTCAGTCGAGCTCTGTTATGGTAATCGCGCTTCCATGACGGGGAAAGACTGTTTTCGCGGAAAACGTATTTGCAAACGGCGGGTCGTGCTTTATAATGGCAGACGGAAAGTGAGGTCATCTCCATGCTGCTCGGTTCTCTTGTCAATGGCGCCGCCATTCTCGCCGGTTCCGCCGTAGGACTGTTTCTCCGCTTTATTCTCCGCCGTTCCTCCCGCCGAAGCGAGAGCAAAAACGGGATCGGAGATCGTTTGCAGAAGATCGTCATGCAGGGGCTCGCGCTGTGCACAATGTATATCGGCATCAGCGGCTCGCTCAAGGGGCAGAATACGCTCCTTGCGATCCTCTCGCTCGTGATCGGCGCCGTGATCGGAGAAATTCTCGATCTGGACGGGGCAATGAATCGTGCCGGGAACTGGGTGCAGAAAAAAGTGACGCACCCCGGCGAGGAGGGCGCGGCCTCGACCGTGGCAGATGGTTTCGTTACCGCATCGCTTCTCTTCGGCGTCGGCGCGATGTCGATCGTCGGCTCGCTCAACAGCGGGCTGCTGGGCGACCACTCCATGCTCTTTGCCAAATCGCTTCTCGACGGCGTTTCCTCCGTTGTATTCAGCGTATCCTTCGGCATCGGCGTGCCTCTCTCGGCCATTGCCGTGTTTGTGTATGAGGCGCTCATCACACTCGCTGCCAGCGTCCTCGCTCCCCTGCTCAGCGACGCCGTGATCGCCGAAATGACCTGCGTCGGCTCACTGATGATCATCGGTCTCGCGCTCAACATGCTGGGGCTTACGAAGATCAAGGTAACGAACTTCATCCCCGCCGTTTTTCTTCCGATCCTGCTTTGCCGGTTTATGTGACGGACGCTCTTGTGTAAAGTTTGAACCTGGCTCCCTCATCAGAAGGGATTTTTCATACAGTCAAGACCACCGGCATAGCAGGTGGCTTGCACAAGCCCTATACTGGCATGTTACCGGCCGCACCTTAAGGTGCATTGAGGTTCTTCCTTTTGCACGAAATGCTCCGCTGTTATTAAAATAGCTTTTTGCCCTACGAACGCAGTTCGTGCTATAATTACCTTATCCTTTGGGATAACCTCCGTTGATTCTGTCCGTTGTCGGCTGGCGAACCTGACTTCACTCTATCATCGGAGGTTTTCTTTTTCCATCCATAAGTTGAACTCTTCGCGTCCACCGGCATAGCCGGTGGTTTCCTTTCTTATGAAGAAAAGTGTGGGCTCCCCCCTACGGGGATCCCACACTTTTTTGATCGGCCTCATTCACAGTATTTCTGCAGCTTTTTTCGGATCCGCTGCATGGTGTTGTTTACCGACTTGACGGTCTTATTCATCGCATCGGCAATGTCCTGATAGTGCTTTCCCTCCATATAATACCGAAGGACCTCTTTTTCCGACGGCGTCAACACAAGATGGATCGTCCGCTCCCAGTTTCGTATTTCCTCTTTGGCAATGATATGTTCTTCCATGTCGGGCGCCGCTTCGTCTTCGATAAGCCCCATGAGCGAGGCGTCCTCCGTATCGTCCACGGGCGCGTCGAGAGAAATGGAGGAATTGAGCATCAGATGCTTCTGCCGGTTGTATTTCTTTACGGCGGAAAGTACCTCCCGGGTGATGCAGATCGAGGCAAAGGCGGAAAACGAATCGCACTTTTCCGCATCGTATGCGTAAATAGCCTCGCAGAAGCCCAGCATTCCCTCCTGCAAAAGGTCATCCTTCTCGGCGCCCGGCAGAAAATAGGGCCGGGTTCGCTCGTATACCAGACCTTCAAAACGGCGGATCAGGTGTTCTTCCGCAAGACGGTCTCCCGCGGCGGCCAGCGCTACAAGCTCTTCATCCGACATCGGCGCATAACGGTCCAAAACGCCACCCCGCCTTCTCATAAGTAAAATCATTTGAAAACCCGATGTTCGTTTATTATCGCATATTCTGCCCGATTCGTCAATTTACCGTTCTCCCACGGCCGGCTGGCGGCAGCATCCTCTTTCCCGGAATAAACGTCAATTATGCCTTTTGCCGAAAAAAATGGACGGCACAAAATCGTTCATGACTTTATACCGTCCATGTTGCTTTAGGTTCTGTTTGCAGGAAGAAAAACGTCGTTCACGCCGTTACAGCAGCCGGAAAAGGCTGCCCGGCGCATTGCTTTCATGGATGCCGAGCTTCTGAAGCGTGTACCAGAGCGAGACCTGGTTGCTCGTCAGGACCGGCTTTTGGAAATCAGCTTCCATCGCCGCGATCCCATCCATGACTTGGATCCCGGTACAGCTTACGAACACAGCGTCCGCATTCGCCACTGGCAGCTTCTTTGCCAGGCGGTACATCTCCGCCGTTGTTGTGCGCGGCATGCAGTTTGGGTCCGTATAGCCCAGTCCGCGGATATCCAGCACTTCATATCCGCTGTCTTCCAAAAACTGCTTTTCCGCCTGGTTGACGCTGTCGGAGTACGGCGTTGCGATGACCAGCTTGCGGATGCTCATGGCTTTCAGGGCTGCCACAAGCGCCGTGGACGTCGTTACCGCCGGGATATGCGCCGCTTTCTCCAGCTGAGCGATCAGCTTTGCGTCATAGCCGAGCCCCTGGATCAGGCTGCCGGTCGTGCAGCCGAACAGCAGAATGTCCGGCTTCGCGGAAGAGAGGATCTGTGCCGCTTCAACGCTCCGTCCCGCAAGAGCGGACAGGCCTTCTTTATCGACCTTTTCAAACAGGATCCGCTGGGTCATGACCGCCACGCCGTCCGGCACATATTCATGAAATTCCATTTCCATAGAGGTGCCGTTGGCCGGCGTGATCACGCCGAGTTTTGCTCGCCATCCGTAGTACATACGTTATCCTTTCTCTGTTTCTGTTTTATTCGGAGAATATCCAGCCGAGCTCGGCTACATCCTCGCAGTCCTCCAGATGAGACAGGGCCTCGATTGTCTTTTCGATCTTGTCCGCATCCAGCGTGGGCGCAGCCTCGATGCGGAAGCGGTCGCAGAACTCCTCATGGCTCATCATGTTTCTGGGATGGCCGGGATGACAGTCCATGCTCTCGGAATAGGTCTTTCCGTCCTTCGTGGTGATAGTCACGGTCTTCATCGGGAATTCGCCGCGCTGGAAGCCCTTGAAGCAGAGGTTGATGATATCCGGGCTGCTCTTGCCGGGTTTGACCTTTGCGGCCAGCTCGAGGACTTTCGGGTCGCGCAGCATGGAGAGATCGAACCAGTTGGGACCGGGCACGGGGTTGAGAAGATACATGGCGATCATGTAAGGACCGCTGAACTGCGCCTGCGTCAGGGAATTGAAGCCGGCCGGATCGAAGAACATGCGGCCCAGCGTCGGCGGGTCGAGAACGATCTCTTCAATGTCTTCGGGCTTGATGCCGTTCTTCGTGGTGATATTGTGGACCAGCTCAATGGGCGTCTGGAGCCACATGTTAGCCGGCCAGTGCTTTACCAGAACTTCCTTGGTCAGCCAGCGGCTGCCGAGCTCCTTGGTGTACCAGTCGCGCTTGGGCTCGCGGGTCATGTGATAGTCGAAGGAATAGGTATCATCGAAGCAGTCCATGTAGTTTTCCACGCCGGCCTTGGCCGTCAGGGCCGCCAGAATGCCGTCCTTGGCGCGGAAGCCGTGCTCATAGTGGTACGCATCGGACATGGTGATATGATGCAGATTGCTCTGCACCGGGCAGCACAGCACGCCGAAGCCGAAGGCCTGGTTGATCTGATCCGGCGTCAGCCCCATGAGCCGGGCCGCGGGCGCCACACCGGCAAACACCTGCCAAGACGTCAGGCCCCAGCCCTTGAACACGTCCTCATCCTCCGGAGGCTGCACGACCATGGCGATGCGGGTATACACCTCATACGCCGCGACGATCGCGGTGATCAGCTCCTTACCGGAGCGGTGGAAGCCCTCGGCGGCAGCCCACGACACAGGGATGACGCCGGCGGAAGGATGGCCCGTCCAGGCGCAATCCTCCCAGTCGAGAGCGTCGGCCAGCGTGCTGTTGGTAAACACTGCACTGCTCATGCTGACCTTGCCGCCGTCTACCCAGAGCGTCGCTTCCGGCTCGCCGACGCCGCAGGACTTTCCGATGGCGATCGCGTCATCGGAAAGCTTCATTCCCTTGGTGCCCAGCGCCACGCCGATCGTCTGCATAGCAAGATGCTTGGCGCGCTCCCGCACGTCCTCGGGGATGTCTTCATATTTCAGATTTGCCGTGAACTCGGCCAGTGTCTGTGTATAATTGGTCGTAATATCTTTTGCGTTTACACGATAGCCCATAATAGTCTCCTTTTTCATATACGAAAAATGCTTACGTTTTAAATTCCAAAATACCGGTACTGAAGTACGGCCAGCCGCAGCTGGACGAGATCGTCGATATGATAAATATCAAAGCCGGTGATCTCCTTGATCTTGCGAAAGCGGTACTGCAAAGTGTTCCGGTGAATAAAGAGCTTCTCCGCCGTCTGGGATACGTTCCCGTTCATTTCAAAATAAGTGAACAGTGTTTCCAGCAGGCTGTCTGCGTGATTTTCGAGCAGCTTGCTCAGAATATCGCGCTGGAGGATCGGGCGGATCTCCGGAGAAAAGCTCGCCACGATTCGGCCCAGCCGCATCTGGCTGTAAAAGTACAGTCCCTCTCCGTTTTCAGTCTTGGCTCCGATCTCTGCGGCCATCCGGCCCTGACGCAACGCCAGAGGGATGCCGGTATAATCGCCGCATTCCTCGCTGACGCCAATCAGCGCCGACACCTTGCATTGCTCCCGCAGCTCGGCATACAGCCGCGCCGCCGCCTTTTCGATCTGCCGCCGGCGCTGCGAAGCATCCGAATGCTTTCCGGCCGTCAGCAGCACGGTCTCCCCGGTATCATATTCATAGAGCAGATCCTCCTGCTCGAAAAAAATGCTTCGGATCGCCCGGTGCATCGTTTCCTTGATTTGGGAAAGCTCCAGCGGGCTCTTTTCATCGAATTTCTCGAGATTGATCTGCACCGTCAGCACGTAGCGCGGACGGGACAGATCAATCTTATAGGTGTCCGCTCGTTCCTTGATCCATTCCGGACTGCCGTACTGTCCCTGCAGCAGCCGCAGAAGGAATGCCTTTTTATCCTTGGAAATCAACTTCAGTTCGTCGCTTGCCTTTTTCCGGTCCAGCATCAGCTGCAGTACGAGCTGCGCGGTTTTGATACTCTGCTTGATCTCCTCCGGCGCACCCACCAGACCGATCAGTCCGATGCACTCCCCGTCGTAAATCACCCGTTCGCCGTAGCCCAGCTGAACCCCCTCGGGAACATTCACATAGGAGTCCGTGGCAATGTCCCAGCTCTCGATGGGCTGTCGCTCGCAGAGGATCTCGTAGGCGGAAGGATGAAACTGGTTGAGGCGGGCCGGGTCACTGCTGCCGACGATATACCCGTTGGTGTCGGTGATCGTGACCTTATAGTGGAGCGCCTCCTCCAGCGTCGCGATAAAAGGCTGTACGATTTTTGTTGTCAAAGTCATCATGGCATTTCCTCCGGGTCTTCCGCAGTTTCTTATCAGGCTTTGAAGCGCCGGATCAGTTCCTCCCGGCTGAGACAGCCCCAGCCCAGATTTTCGAGCGTTCTGCCTTCGGCGGTGAAATCGCGTCCCGCCGCAGCGGAGAGCAGCCCCACAACGCCTTCAAAGAGCGGCACCTTCACCCCCGCGGCATGCGCCACGGAGACGAAGAAGCACGTGAGATACGGCACATCCTCGGTGATATAGCGGTGCTCTAGACTGCCGGGGCCGTCCATGAGGCGGAAATAGCGGTAGTCCTCGTTCTGTACGTCCATAACGCCCGCCAGCATTCCCCGGGGCGCCGGAGATGGCTTGCAGCCCATGGCCTCATAAACACGGGCCTTTTCCTCCCAGAGCGCGTCCGTAACGTTCAGAAACCCTTCCGACAAGCCGTCGGTAAAGAGGCAGAACTTTCCGCCGCTGCGGCTGATCGCCGAGGCGTTCAGGATGCAGCCCGCGCTGTGGCAGATAAGGTTCGGGCCGTTAAAGAGCGCGTCCATCATGCTGCCGCAGGGATTGAGCTCCCAGACCTCCGCGAAGCGCTCCGCGGCCTCCGCGGCACGCTGCGGCGGGAAGGACGTCACGCCCTTCGGTGCCAGAGGAAGGCCGATCGTGGACTCCCCCGCGCCCGTCACGCGGGCGGGGAAGAAGTTGCCCGCGGTCTCGGCGGTCAGCACATCGCCTTTCCCGGCCTCTTCAAAAATCTTGTGGTACACGATCGTCGCGCCGTTGCCGGCGCCCACCAGAACGGCCTGATCTTTTGTCACCGCTGGCGCAAGTGTCCGGGCGATTTCCTCATCGCGGTTGGAGATCGTGCAGCATACGATGAGCTCCGCGCACCGGACCGCCTCCTCAATGTTGGAAGTGACGAGTGCAGGGCGCCCCTCGCAGACCTTCGTGCCCTTCGTACGCAAAACTCCGGCTTCCTGCGCAGCTTCTACTACCGTTTGATTCAAACTGTCGGTCAGATAAACCTCATGTCCTTTGGACGCGAGGATCGCACTCAGCGCAACACCGGTGCCGCCTGCGCCGATCACAGCGATTTTTTTCATTATACCAAATCCTTTCTATGGATCCAAGGGTCCATCCATATCGGGTGCGGGCCATCAGCCTGCGCTCATTATCCCAAAATAAAGTTGAAAATGCTCAGCACCAGAACGCCGGAGAGGAAAATAAGCAGCGTGCCGAAGCCGGCGAATTTGACTCTTTCCTTCATGTCCGGGATCATATCGTGCGAATGGTAGATCGCAGCGGGAGAAGAGGAGCCCGGCAGGCAGTAGCCCTGCTGCACCATGAACACGACGGCCACGCAGGCGACGACCGGATTCAGGCCGCTGGCGATAACGAACGGAGCAACGATGGGGATCATGGCGCTGCCGAAGGCGATGTTGGAGCCGATCTGCGTTGCGATCAGCGGGACAAGAGCCGCCACGACGAGCGTGACCCACTTGCTGCTGCTGCCGAACAGGGGCTGGAAGACGCCGCTCAACCAGGCGCTGATGCCGTAATCCGCCTTCGTCACCGCGGAGGCCAGCGTGATGCAGGTAGCGCACATAAAGACGCTGTTCCAGTTGATCAGGTTCTTCGCGTGGACCTTGAAGTCCAGGCAGGCTTTACCGTCGCCTTCGCCGCTGGGCAGGATCATCAAAATCACCGCGCAGATGGCATACATACCAGCGTTGGTCAGGTTGCTGTTCACAAGCTTCTTGAGCGGGTTGCCGGCGGGCAGCGCCGTAGCGACGATGCAGATAATAACGGTGATCATGTAAACGACGAACACGCGCTTGGCTCTGGGGCGGAGGTGCTTCGTCTCTTCCGGCATGCGGTTCGTATCATAGGCCTGCAGACGGGAGAGATCCACCTTCAAAATCGGCTTGAGCAGCAGCACATAGGCCGTGATCGCAAGGAGGAAGATCAGCGTGGTCATCAGACCGAAGAGGACTAGGTTGATCTCGCCGCCGACCGCCGCGCTCCATGTCTCGGCCAGGCCGAGCTTCCAGGACGTATAGGGGATCAGGCTGTCGCCGGCCGTGCAAGCAAGCATGATGCCGGTGAAGCCGGCGTAAACGAATTTGGAATTCTTTTCATAACCGCAGCTTTCCGCGATATCCGCCCAGACTGCATACAGCAGGACCTGCAGAGGGACCGTGTAGATCACGACGGCGGAAAGGCCGAAGATGACCAGGAAGCACCAAATGTAAATGATCGGCTTGCCCTTGAACACCTTCCGGGAAAGGGACCAGCGGACGAACCATTTGCTGAAGCCAAACTCGGAAAGAGCGCCGGCGGCCAGAAACGCGCAGATGCTCTGAAACACTACGCTCTGGCCCATCATCGCCTGGATGCCTTCCTTCATGGTAACGGCGCCGGACAGGCCGTAAGCGACAAAGCCGAGGATGGACGGCCATGCGATCTCACAGGTGCAATAGCCATAGATAACACCGAGGAATACGCCCAGCACGTTCATGCCAACCTCGGTAATACCGCCGAAGGGCGGGATTACGCGGCCGAACAGGAACATCAGAAAAATCGTAATTGCGGAATGGATCACTTTTGAGACCGGATACTTGGCCTGTGCGGCAGCCTTAGCCTGGTTCATATTCAAGTACTCTCCTTCTCGTTTTAAAATAGTAAGACAGATTTGTATCTCTTTCGGATTTGAGCGTTCCAAGCGGATACATGCCTCTCTTTTGCACGGTATACAATTCGACGTTTTTTGTTCCGCCGCCTTTAGTCCTTCGACTATTTATAGGCAGTTTTTTGAACAGATTTTATGTCATTTGACCTCAATTTTCAAGCTATATTCCTTCGCCCTATTTTTCATGCTATAATTTAATAATAATTATTCCATCGAACAAAGGCCATTTTGTCGATTTTGTCGAATTATAAGGCGAGCGTTCCGGGAAAATCATGCACGATCACAAGCATTGCGTCGGTCCGTCCGATGTGGGCATCCGTTACGGATCCCTCTGCACAATACGGACCGGAACACCTATTTTTAATCAGAAAACAGGAGGACAACTATGTTTTACCAGTGCAAAATGGGGCAGAACACTCTTGAGGATGTAGTGGATAAGTTCAACATTCGTGAGCTTATTGAGTTTGAGCGTTATTGCCGCGACTACAAGCTGTGGGACGAGATGCGCCCCCTCTACCATGACGACGCCAAGATCGTCGTCTCTTGGATGACCGGCACGCCGGATGAGTTCGTGGCCGGTTCCAAACGCATGAATGCCTCCAAGGCGCCCGCCAAGCACAAGGTCTTTGATACCGTCATCTGGAAAAACGGCAACCGCGCCGTCGCCGAATGCATCACCGCCATCCAGATCCGCTGTCCCATGGGCGATGACACTGTGGATATGTCCACGCATACGCGCCTGCACTATCATGTCGAAAAGCGCGACGGCGTATGGAAAATTCTCTCCATGGCCCCCATTTACGAAAAGGACAGTATGCACTCCATGTATACGGACGGCACGTTCCACGCCAGCAAGGAAGAGCTGGATCAGTACCGTCCCTCCTATGCCAACATGATGATGCGCCAGGTGCGCTACGGCCTCACGCCCAACGGCGAGCTGGCCGGTGAAGACCGGCCCGAAAGCGTTGCCGAGCTCTACGAAGAGAGCAGCAAGTGGTTGGGCGTCTGAACGCAGAGAAATAGTTTATACAAAGGCCGCCGGAACAAAAGTTCCGGCGGCCTCAGCCTGTCGAGAAACCCGGCTGCCGCTTAGCGCCCCCTCGTCAGAGGGGGCTTTTTTATACAATGGAAACCCCGCCCCGATATGCATCGGGGCGGGGCGTTGGTTTTATTCCATGGTGAACGGGATATCAAGCGTTTCGCATATGTGCCGGACGGTGTCCTTTTTCCGCACATCGGGGATCATCACCCGCAGCTCCGGTATCTGCCCGCGCAGTTCCCGCAGCAGGTATTTGGCGAGGCCGAGCCTTTGAAACTGTCCCAGCACATACAGGTTTTCAACGACGCTGTTTCTTTCCGTGGCAAAGCCACAGAGCTTTCCGAAGCGGAGCGTGTATATTTCGGCGCCGCTTTCCAGCGCGTTTCGGATACGTTCCCGTATCGCTGTTTCCTCTTTTCTGCGCCGATCCTCGTTCTCTTCCCGCGATAGACTGTAGTCGAAAGCTGCGTACCCGTTGGCAGTAAATGCGATATCCAGCAAAACTTCCGTCTCCGGTTTTTCCCTGCGGAGTTCCGCTTCTCTTCCCATAGACGCCAGAAACAGGCTGTCTGCATCCCACGAAGCATTGCTGAACCGCAGAAAGATGCTCGGAGGGAAATTGGGATCTTTTTTCTGCTTCTCGGATATCTCCGGCGGTGTTCCGTGGCCGATGACCTGCGCTTTCCGTTTCCGGAAATAGGTCATCTTGCTCTCGCAGAGGAAAACAGGCGATATGCGATTGAGAGAAATGATCTTCGCGCTTTTCAGCGAAGCGGTATCGATCCCAGAAGGCACTTCGTCATACACGCCGTCGCACAGCCGGAATGCCGCCCAGTTGTCCGAGATATCCGGAACTACCGCGCTCCGAAAGCCGGTTTGGGTGAACGCCTTTTGCAGAATGATGTATTTTCCGTCAAACGCCGGAAATTGCTCCTGTGTTATGTCGGAGACAAGAGCCGCCCGGGAGCAGAACAGTTTATCCTACGTCATCAGCCGGACGGCGATATAATCGCCGTCGGAGAAAACGCGTTCCGTTTGAAACTTCAGTCGGATCGGCTTTCGCTCCGGCAGCGGGGACAGGAGCTGCGTGCGGAGCTCTTCCAGCGCCTTCCGCCGCTTGGCGAGCGCGCTTTTGCCGCTCTTCTCCCATTCGTCCAGCCCGAAGCCGGAATCGATCATGGAAACAGCGGCGGTTTTGACCGCCTCGGTGAGTATCCCCTTTTTCCACATGAAGTCCGCCAGCGAATAGATATAATTGCACCACTCTATCGTGTCGGACTCATCGCCGACGGAAGTACGCACATACTCGTCGAGCCGGCGGACAGCCTCCTCGGGGTCGTACCGGTAAAAGGCGCACTGGTACTCGGATTTCAGATCCTCCGCCGTGTCGTTTCCCCAGACGCCCGCGCTCCAGGAACCCATGCGTTTACTCCCCTTTCAGCGTGATCCAGTAACGCTCCAGATTTTCATTCTCGTTCGGCTCGTGCTCGGTGCTCTCGTATACGCCGCCCGCGTGCAGGATCGTCCGGCGGCTCGCCTCGTTCGTATCGAGGCAGGTGATGAGCACTTTTCGGAGTCCCATCGAGCGGCAGTAATCCAGTCCCTGCGCAAGCATCCACGAGGCATAGCCGCGCCGCCGCTCGTCCGGGCGCACCGAGTAGCCGATATGCCCGCCGTAGTGCAGCAGATAGTCGTTGAGCGCAAGACGCACCTGCAGCATGCCGACGATGCGGCCGTCGCTCGCGCGCTCGCAGACGAACTGCGTGCTCTGCACCTTCCCCTCCGGGACGGTGGCGGGGTCGGCATACTGCGCGTTGATGGCCAGCCATTCCATCGGGTCCGCTGTGCGGCGCATGGGGCCGGTGCCGTCCATGGAGCTTCCGGCATCGAGAAACGCCTGCCGGTAGGAAATATATTCCGCGGCGTCCTCCGCCGTCGGGAGACGGAACTTCAGTTCTTTGTTCACGGTTCTTCCCTCTTTTCCTCTTTTGCAAATATCGTCCGCGCGGCGAACGCCTTTACCAGCGCTTCATACCGCGGCATGTCCACAAGGCAGCTCAGCCCATGGCCCGCGCCGGGAAACGTGTGAAATTCGATCTTCTCCGGATTTGCCGCGGCAATGGCGCGGGACATATCGCACGGCACGAACCGGTCGTCCTCGCCGTGAATGAGCAGGATCGGTACCCTTGCGCTCTTCACGGCGGAGAGCGCGTCCGCCTGTGTGAGATCGGTACGGCCGAAGAGCTTCGCGCTCAGGCGCACAAAGGGATACAGCAGTTCCATGGGAACGACCGAATCGCGCCCGACAGAGCAGATGATATCGTTCGCGCTCGTATACGGGCAGTCGGCGATCACACCGCGGACGTTTTCCGGCAGGCCGAGCGCCGACGCCATGAGCACCGTCGCCGCGCCCATGGAAATGCCGCCGAGCAAAATGGGGATACCGCCGAACCGATCGGCTGCCCAGCGCGTCCAGAGAAGGACATCATATTTCTCCATCGCGCCGAAGGTGATCGTGTGCCCGGCGCTGCCGCACTGTCCGCGTTCTTCAATGAGAAGCAGCGCGCAGCCCATAGAGCGGTAGATCTCCGCCCCGACGCTGAAATCGCGCGAGGGCGTGCCGCGGTAGCCGTGGCACGCGATCACGAGCGGCGCGCCCGGCTTTGCCGGATAATACCGCCCCGTGAGCCGCAGCCCGTCGGCCGAGGTGATGTACACGCGCTCGCACGGCAGCGCGTTGAGCGCGTCGATGGCGCGGGATATCTCTTCCCGGTAGACCTGCATCTGCGGGTTCGTCGATATATGATGGTCGTCGTTCTGTGCGCCGCGGGGCGAATAAAATACATAGCGGTACAGCCCATACAATCCGCCGAACGCGGCAAGCGCCGAAGCGGACGCGGCGCAGAGCGCCTTTTTCCGTTGGATCATGATCAGCCCTTCTTTCCTGCGCATTATACCATAAAATGTCCGCAGTACAATTAACATTTTCGCCCGCGCTTTATTGACGTCTTCGCGTTATTGCGTTATAATTGTTGTGCAATATTCGTTGCGTAACAATTATAACGCAAAGAAAGAATGACCGACCATGCCGCCAAAAGCCAAATTTACCCGTCAGGAGATCATCGACGCCGCCGTGGATATTGCCCGCCGCGCCCCGCTCGAAGCCGTCACCGCGCAGGAGCTTGCGAGCGTTCTCGGCACCTCCACGCGCCCGGTGTTCACCTATTTCCGCACATTGGAGGAAGTCCGTGCCGCCGTAGTGGAGGAAGCCGGGAAAATCTACGGGCAATACGTGGAGCGCGGCCTTTCGATGAACCCGCCGTTCAAGGGCTACGGCATGGAGACCATCCGCTTTGCGCGCGAGGAGCCGAACCTCTTCCGGCTGCTCTTTCTGCGCCGGAGAGACACCGCCGAGTTCCCGCCGACGGAAAATCACAGCGCCGATATCCGCCGCGCCATCCGGGAGACCTTCTCGCTCACCGACGCGCAGGCCGACGAGCTGCATCGGCATCTCTGGATCTATGTTCACGGACTCTGCACGCTGATCGTCACGGGAGTGAACGACATACCGGACACGGAGGCGGCCCGTCTGCTCGGCGAGGTGTGCCGGGCGCTGCTCATTGCGCAGCGTGTGCCGCGAGACGCCCGGACCGCCATCGTTCCGGGCAAGAAGGTTGACGCCGGGGCGCTCGGCGAGTACATCGCCGCGCCGGATAAGAAATAAAAAAGAAATGAAAACAGGAGAACTGTCATGCTGAAAATCGAACACCTTACCAAGGCCTTCGGCGATAAGCTCGCCGTGGACGATCTTTCTCTGCACATCGCCCCGGGCGAAATTTACGGTTTCATCGGTCACAACGGCGCGGGCAAAACCACGACGCTGCGCTCCGTTGCGGGCATCCAGCAGTTCGACAAGGGTGAAATTTTCATTGCCGGGCATTCCGTGCGCACCGAGCCGCTTGCGTGTAAGCGCGCTCTCGCCTACATTCCCGACAATCCCGATCTTTACGACTTTATGAGCGGCATCAAGTACCTCAATTTTATCGCCGACATTTTCGGCGTCGGCGCCGACGAGCGCGCCGAGCGCATCCGCCGCCGGGCCGCGGAGTTTGCGCTGACGGACGATCTGGCGCAGCCCATCGCCGCCTATTCCCACGGCATGAAGCAGAAGCTCGCGATCATCTCCGCATGGCTGCACGAGCCGAAGCTCATTCTCATGGACGAACCGTTCGTCGGTCTCGACCCGAAGGCCGCGCACATTCTCAAGGGCATGATGCGCGAGCACTGCGACGCAGGCGGCGCGATCTTCTTCTCCACGCATGTGCTCGAAGTTGCGGAAAAGCTCTGCGACAAGGTCGCCATCATCCGCCGCGGCAAGCTCGTCCGCTCCGGTACGATGGATGAGGTACGCGGCGACGACTCGCTCGAAGAGGTGTTCCTTGAGCTGGAGGAAGACGCGAAATGACAAAAATTCTCCTCCGCAAGCAGCTCGCCGAGATCTTCCGCACGTATTTGTACGATGCGAAGAAGAACAAGGCGCGCTCCAAAGGTACGGTCATCGCTTACTTTGTCCTGTTCGCGCTCCTCATGGTCGGGCTGCTCGGCGGCATGTTCACCTTTTTGGCATTCACGCTGCGCAGCACGATCGTGAGCGGCTACGGATGGTTTTACTATCTCATCTTCGCGCTCGCGGCCGTATGCATCGGCGCGTTCGGCAGCGTGTTCAACACGTTCTCCGGGCTGTATCTGAGCCGCGATAACGATCTCCTGCTCTCCATGCCCATCCCGGTGCATTCGATCATGGCGTCCCGGCTGCTCACCGTGTTTCTCATGGGGCTTATGTATTCCGGCGTCGTTTCGATCCCGGCAGCGATCGTATATCTCGCTGCGGCGGGATTCTCGGTAAACGGTTTTCTCGGCGCGGTGCTGTTTGTGACCCTCATTGCCGTATTCGTGCTCGTGCTCTCGTGTCTGCTCGGCTACGGCGTAGCCCGTCTCTCGCTCAAGCTCAAAAACAAGAGCTTTATGACGGTCATTTTCGCGCTGCTCTTCATTGCGATCTACTATTTTGCCTACTTCAAGGCGGGCAGCTTTATCGGCGAGATCGTGGCGAATATAGCGCTCTACGGCGAGGATCTGCACGCCGCAGCGCCTCTCGTTTTCGGCATCGGCCGGGCGTTTGAGGGCGATCTTTCCTCCCTCCTTCTCGTAACGCTCGTCGTAGCCGCGCTCTTTGTGCTCACATGGTACATCCTCTCGCGCAGCTTTCTCAAGATCGCCACCGCGACCGGCAAGACTGACCGGAAGGTCTACCGCGAGACGCGCGCGAAGAGAAAGAGCGCCTTTTCCGCCATGCTCGGAAAAGAGTTCGGCCGCTTCACCGGCAGCGCGAATTATATGCTGAACTGCGGCCTGGGTACGCTTCTGCTGCCCATTTCGGGCGTTTTGCTGCTTCTCCGCGGCGGCGTTATCGCCGGAACGCTCGAGAGCGTGTTCGAGACGGACGGCGCCATGCCGGTGCTGCTCACGGCGGCGGTGTGTCTCGTCTGCTCGATGAACGATATGGCCGTGCCGAGCGTGTCGCTCGAAGGCAAGACGCTCTGGATCTCCCGGTCGCTGCCCGTCGACGCATGGACGGCGCTGCGCGCCAAATGCGGCGTGCAGCTCCTCCTCACCGCGCCGGGTGCGGTCTTTGCCGCCGTATGCTCGGCGATCGCTCTTCGCGCCGGGTTTGCCGCCGGACTTCTCATGGCGCTCTGCTGCGCGGTGTTTGTGTTCTTCTCGACGTATTTCGCGCTGTACATCGGTCTGCACAACGTGAATCTTGTCTGGACGAATGAGATCAACGTCATCAAGCAGGGTTCGCAGATCTTCCTTGCCCTGCTCGCCGGATGGGCCGCACCGGTGATCCTTGTCTTGCCGTATATGCTCGTGCTGCACGGCAAAATTTCCGGTGAGGCATATATCGCACTGCTCACGCTTCTGCTCGCGCTCGCTGCGGCGTTTTTCCGCCGCTGGCTGCGCACAAAGGGCGCGGAGCGGTTTGAAAATCTCTGATACATAGACATACGAAACGCCCGCCGGACCATGCATTGGCATGATCGGCGGGCTTTTTCGCAAAATATTTACAGCTTTACCGGGCAGCGGTAGCGCGGCTTGCCAAGGCTCTTTTTGCCGTATTCGATCGCCTCGGCCGGGCAGCGGGTAATGCATGCCATGCAGTGCGTGCAGTTATCCTCCCAAACCGGATGGCCGTCGTGCAGCGTGATGGCGCATGTCGGGCAGAGCTTCGCGCACAGGCCGCAGCCGGTGCATTTTTCATTCACGGTGAACTGCTTGGCGTGGACGAGGAGCGGATAGAACGCTTTGTTCACGACGCCGCTTTTGAGCTTGTCGGCAGTGCTCACCTTCGGCTGCGGGAACGGCTTTCTCTCGCGGATGAGCTCCGCCAGCCGGTCGAGCATGGGATCCGCCGCGGCAACGATTCTGCGCGCCTTGGCCTCATCCGGCACGTCAAACATCACAATATAGTTTTCCGGCATGATGACACGGGCGCAGCCGCGGAACGTGAGATGCTTCTCCGCGCAGAGCTCGGCGGCGTATTTTCCCGCTTCGCCGATCTCTCCGCCGCAGGTCATAACAAAATAGATCTCCTTGCTGCCGCGGAGCAGCGTGCGGCGCAGATGGTCGCGCACGATGTGCGGCAGCTGCCAGGCATACGTCGGCGTGCAGACGATCCACGGCGTTTCGGATTCGAGCGGCGACGTATCGTTGTGCCGGATGCGCTCCATGAGCGGCATTGTCTTCTCGCCGAGCGCGGCGGCGAGCTTCTTTGCGGCGTATTCGCTGTTTCCCGTACCGGTAAAATAAAGGATCATGGCGTTACTCCCCTTTCTCCGGCGAAGGCCGGAGGAATATTAAGTACAGTATATCACGCGATTTTCCGCGCGGCAAGGTCATTCCGAAAGATCGATCCCCGCGGCCGGAAGATCAATCCCCGCGGCCTTCGCCGCGAGCGTATAGAGCACCGGCTCAAACCGCACGCCGTACCAGTGCTCCGGCTCGGTGCGCCGGATGCACGCAAGGACGAACTCCGCCGCGGCCTCCGCCGCCGGGAACGGTTCATACCCGCGGCACAAAAGTCCCGTGAACGCCGAGGCAAAAAGATCGCCCGTGCCGTGGCAAGTCCGCGCAAGGCGCGCGTGGCGGTAGTAGCCGCGAAACCCCTTCCCGCTCACTACGACGCCGGTCGTCTCCGGCTCGTAGCTCACGCCGGTGAGCACGACCGTGCCGACGCCCTTTTCATGCAGCGCGGCGGTGAGCTCTTCAATATACGCCTCGTCATATTCTTTGCGGTACTCCATGCCGGTGAGCAGCGCCGCCTCCGTGATATTCGGAAGAAGGATATCCGCTGAGAACGCCAGCGTCTTCATTTTCTCCACGAACGCGGCATCAAACCCCGCATAGAGCTTCCCGTTATCGGCCATGGCGGGATCAACGATGCGCGCGCCGCCCGGCACGAGCAGCGTGTCCATGATGTGCCGGACATGGGCGATCTGCTCGCCGCTGCCGAGATAGCCGGTGTACACCGCGTCGAAGCGGAACCCCTCTTTCTGCCAATGCTGCGCAATGGCGGGCATGTCCGCCGTCAGGTCGCGGAACGTATAGCCCGCGAAGCCTCCGCCGGTGTGCGTGGAGAGTACTGCCGAGGGCAGCACCGCCGCTTCCACGCCGCACGCCGACAAAACCGGCAGCGCTACCGTGAGAGAGCACTGGCCCACGCAGGAGATGTCCTGCACCGTTAAGACCCGTTTGTTCATACCGTTTCCTTTCGTTTTTTGAAAAGCCAAAAGGCTCCCCGCTTATGCGGGGAGCTTTGGCTATGCGATTTTTTTACTTCGCCACGGGGACGGCGCCGGCCTGACGGATGAGGTCGTTCGCCGCGGTGCCGGTGGCGTAATCAAAGAACGCCTGTGCTGCCGGGGAGAGCGTCTCGCCCTCGCGGGTCACCAGAACGAAGGGACGCTGCACGGCGTAGGTACCGTCCAGAACGGTCTCCTCGGAGCAGTCAACGCCGTTCACCTTCAGCGCCTTGATGCCGTCCTGTCCTTCGACCGCGGAGAGAGAAGCATAGCCGATGGCGTTGGGGTTCGCCGCCACAGCGGAGATCACAGCGCCGGTGGAGGTCAGCTCCTGCGCGAGGACGCACGCCTCGCTCGTGCCGGTGACGGACTCAAAGCCGTCGCGCGTGCCACTGCCGGACTCACGGCCGACGCAGGAGATCGCAAGGTCTTCGCCGCCGAGCTCGTTCCAGTTCTTGATCCCGCCCTTGAAGATGGCGGCGATCTGTTCAATGGTCAGATCGTCCACGGGGCAGTCCTTGTTGACGATGATCGCGATGCCGTCGAGCGCGACGACCGTGCCGGTGAGACCGGTCTCGCTCGTCTTGAGCGCGCGGGAGGCAAGGCCGATATCGCAGCTGCCGGTGCGGGCGGACTCAATGCCCGTGCCGGAGCCGGTGGGGTCATAGGTAACGCTGACGCCGGGGTTGTCGTTCATGAACTGCTCGGCGAGGATGTTGACGACCTTCTCCATGGAGGTGGAGCCGTTCGTGGAAACGCTGCCGGAAAGAGCGGCGGGCGCTTCGGAAGCGGGAGCCTCGGTCACCGGAGCGTCCGCAGCGGGGGCGGCGGTAGCAGGGGCAGCGGTGGGATCGGCAGCCGTGGCAGCAGCGCCGCAGCCCGCGAGCAGCGCGAGCGTCAGTACGGCGGCCATAGCCAGCGTGAAAATCTTCTTTGCTTTCATAATAGATTCTCCTTTTTCAAATCATTAACCCTTCGGTACGACGTAAGCATACCGCCGCACGGTAAAATCCGTTACCGCAGTTTCGTAAAATGACTGTAAAAAGGAGAACGCGCGGAACGAACGGCATCCGTCCCGCACGGCTTGCGGAAGTGTCTTTTCAACTACACTACGCTCAAACGCAACGACAATCCCGGTGCCAAATCTACACTACTACCACTTGGGATTACACTACTCTCAAACTACCTGTAGTCCGACCACGCCTCTTGATAGTTTTACTACCACTTGGGATTACATTACTCTCAAACCAAAGATGCGCTCGCCGCATGGTTCACGAAGTTTTACTACCACTTGGGATTACACTACTCTCAAACAAATCGAAATCGCACTGATGCTCGGAAACGGTTTTACTACCACTTGGGATTACACTACTCTCAAACCCATCCTCAGGCATGGGCGGCCATCCCCATGTTTTACTACCACTTGGGATTACACTGCTCTCAAACTCCGAATTGGACACAGCCTCCATCTCCGGCGTTTTACTACCACTTGGGATTACACTACTCTCAAACAAATGCCGGACACGTCGCTCATGAGAGGAGGTTTTACTACCACTTGGGATTACACTACTCTCAAACCCACATGTTCTGCGATGTCAGAGCGACGAAGTTTTACTACCACTTGGGATTACACTACTCTCAAACGAGCACTGCGACAGGCAAACAGGCCGGGTAGTTTTACTACCACTTGGGATTACACTACTCTCAAACATTGGCCATCATTTCGGCAATATCATCTAAGTTTTACTACCACTTGGGATTACACTACTCTCAAACTAAAGCCCGCATTTCCTCGTGATGTCCGCCGTTTTACTACCACTTGGGATTACACTACTCTCAAACGGCAGCACACGCTGCTGCGTCGGCCTGCCGGTTTTACTACCACTTGGGATTACACTACTCTCAAACAGACTTGACACGGACGGCTCGATCTGCTTCGTTTTACTACCACTTGGGATTACACTACTCTCAAACAGCATCGTACGTGTTGGTACCAACGATCGGGTTTTACTACCACTTGGGATTACACTACTCTCAAACTTTCACTGGACAAATATTGATGTAAGTATTGTTTTACTACCACTTGGGATTACACTACTCTCAAACCGCCGCGTTTCTATCCCTCGCTATTTTTGGGTTTTACTACCACTTGGGATTACACTACTCTCAAACAAGCCGCTGGAGATGTACCGCAAAGCTACCGTTTTACTACCACTTGGGATTACACTACTCTCAAACAGCACATAATTTGTGAAAGGAGAATACAAATGGGCTTTATCGATTATCTTATCATCGCCGTGGGCTGCGGTATCGGTATTACGGTTTTCTACCACATGATCAAGGAAGGCTTTAAGAACTGAACCCTTGCGTACACACTCTTGTCTGGGCGGTATTACCGCCCAGATTTTTCAAAAAGGAGGAAAACTATGCTGTGCTCTGAACTTTTTACCGACGATAAAGTCGATCTGAAAGTTCTGAAGGAACGCGCTCTCGGAATGCGCTGGGCCGGTATGCCGGAAGGTACCATCCCCCTGACCTCCGCCGACCCGGACTTCAAGCCCGCTATCGAGATCCGCGAGGCTATGACGGACTTCATCAAGGGCGGCTATTTCCCCTACGCCCCCGACGCGCTGCCCGGACTGCGCGAAGCGATCTCCGGCAGTCTTAAGATGCGCAAAAACGAGGATGTTCCGCCGGAGTTTATTCAGCCGGTGGACAGCGCCTCGGCCTGCATGCACGCCATCGCACTCTCCGTGCTCAAGCCCGGCGACGAGGTCATCATCTTCGACCCTGTCGATCTGCTGTTCGGCATTTCTGCACGCTACGCCGGAGCCACGGTCGTCTACTACTCCCCGAAGCACGAAAACGGCCACTGGGATTTCAGCGATCTCGAAAGCTATGTCACCGATAAGACGCGCATGATTGGTCTTTGCAACCCGCACAACCCGCTGGGGTTGCTGTATACGGAAGGCGAGCTGCGCACGATCGCCACGGTTGCCGCGGAGCACGATCTCTGGATCATGAACGATGAGATCTGGTCTGACATCATTTACTCTGAGCGCCCGTTTGTGAGCATCAACTCGCTTGGGCCGGAGCTGAACAAGAAGACGATCTCCTTCTACGGCTTCTCCAAGGGCTTCGCGCTGCCGGGGCTTCGCGCCGGATATCTTTATACGCTCAACGCCGAAGCGTTTGAAACGGCGATGCACCGCTGCTACGAGCTGGCTGCGGGCGTGGACTATCTCACGCAGATCGCCATGAAAACCGCCGTTACCGACTGCTGGTACTGGGTGGACGCTTTCGTGGAGCGGCTGCAAAGCAACCGCGATTATCTCGTTGAGCGCATGAACGCCATGCCGCTTCTGCACGCGCCGAAACCGGAGGCCACTTTTGTCTCCTTCTTCGATGTGCGCGAGACCGGCATGAGCAGCCAGGAATTTGCCGACTACTCCAAGGAGCATTGCAAGGTCGCGCTCGTTCCGGGTACCGTGAAATGGTTCGGCCCCGGCGGGGAGGGAAACGTCCGTCTCTGCTTCTCCACGAGCCACGCCATTTTGAAGGAAGCGCTTGACCGTATCGAAGCCGGTATGCAGGAGCTTGCCGGTAAACTCTGATGACTTTTCTCATAAAACATCGCCGCCTGTTTTGCAGGCGGCGATGTCTCTTTTTCATGTTATACTTTGTCGCGCTCGCGGTCGAGACGGCGGTTGCGGAGCGTCAGGGCGAGGTCGGCTGCGACCATGAGAATGTCGGCAATGTAGAAAAACACCACATAGCTTAAATTGCCGAGGATGAATTTCCCGATCAGGCCGCAGAGATACCCCGCGATGATGAGAAGCTCAAACGCAACGCTCTTGCCCTTCGCGGTGCGGGAGCGGAGAGACTTGGCAATATTGAACGGCCATGAGATGCCGAAGCAGACGAGCATGCCCGCTTCCAGAACATGGACGATGTTCATATCACTGGAGCATTTCGACGCCGTGCATCACGAACGCGCCGCCGAGACGCGCCATTTCCTCCGGCGTTTCGCGCATTCCGTTTTCGATCCACACCTTGGCGAGCGTGCACATGCCGGCCACGATGAACGAGGCGCAGTAGTCCAGTTTTTCGGACTCGCTCCCGCCGAAGATGGACAGGAACTCATAAAGGTACTGGTACTTGAGCTTGTTGAATATCTTGTCCTGAAATTCGGAATCTCCGCTGCGGCAGTAAAGCGTGTAGAAAATGTCCGAATACTCGCTCGCGAGCGTGAAGAGATCGGTCAGATACCGGAACGTCTTCCCGTCCGACTGGCGGGCGTTGTGGCGGCTGCCGACATCGTCCAGACGGCGCAGGAGATCGTCCTCAAGCTGATGGAGAAGATCGTACACGTCGCTGTAGTGCGCGTAAAATGTGCCGCGGTTCACGTCCGCGAGATCGGCCACGTCGCGCACCGTGACGCGGCTGATGTCCTTTTCAAGAAGCAGCGACGTAAGCGCGCCGCGAAGCTGTTTTTTTGTTTTCCGTACCCGACGGTCCTCGGTTTCCCGTCCTGCCATTTATCTATTTCCTCCTATGTGTGTTTGTTATTTATCATACACTGGTGATTATAATCCACAAGAGCCGAACATTCAATAGGTAAATGAACAAATTTCGCAAAAAAATCGGAAACAGTGCATCTGTTTCCGATTTTTTTATAATCCGTCACTCTTTTCTCATTTGGCGGTTTCTGCTCTTCTGTACCGCTTTCAGATAGATTTCCGCAGCGCGCATCACAGCCGGAGTAAGCGCTCCGGCGGAGATCTCCACCTGATCGACGCACACCGCGCCGTACTCCCCGCAAGGCTCCACGCGGGTCATGTGGCTCCAGAGCGGAACGCCCTTTGCCGCGCCCTCGATGATCTGCGTCCGATCCTCGTCGGTGCGGCGGAGCGGCTGCATCGTCCGGAGGCATCCGAGCGCCTTTCCCGCCGGGCGGCGGTTGAGCTGCCGCCAGGCGCACGAGGCGCTGTGCGGCACGAGCGTGCTCACGCGGACCGTGCCCGCGCTGCCGAAGGCTTTCAAAAGCCGCTTTGTCATAATATCCGGCCGGATGGATACGACGTCCTGCCCCGCCTTGAGCTTTCGCAGCGTGAGCGAGCGCAGCGCCGGAAACGCCTTGTGCAGTGCCTCCCACGATTTTCCCGCGCCCTTATCCTTGCTGCCTTTCCAGTGGAAGAGCGTACCGGAAAATTCCAGCAGCCCCTGCGCAGGGACCTCCACCGCGCCTTCCACGACACAGGTGCGCACGCGCACCTTGCCCTCTGCAAGAAGCGAGAGAAGCGCACTTCCTCCGCCGCGCAGCCCGTAAGCGCCCCAGATGCGCCCGTCGTACCCGGCGAGCAGAGCGCTCTCCACCGCGGCAACACGCGCATCCGGCGGTTCCTCCGGCGCAAATACGGGAACGAGCACGCGGCAGGATTTTTCCAGCGAGCGGACGACCGAGGCAAATACGGCGGCGTCCAGGCCGTCATCCGGCCAGAGCAGCACGGCTGCCGCGCCCGCTTTTCCGGTTTCTCTCAGTTCCATAGCGTATCCTCCTTACAGAAGCTCCAAAGCATCGACGCGCTGCGGCGTAAATACCGCCGAGCGCGCCGCAGCCGCCGACAGCATATAGTTTCCGTATTCCACGGTGTAAAGCGAAAGTACTGCGCCCTCGGGCGACGCTATATCTCCCAGCACGGAGAAGGCGTTCATCGGCTGCGAGAGTCCCGCGCCGGTGCATTTGAGCACGGCCTCCTTGCGCGTCCAGAGATAGGCAAACCGCCGTTCCGGATCGGCCTTCATATAGTCCCGCTCCTCGATCGTGAGAGCGCGCGCCGCGGCGCGGCGCACGGGCGCGATCTTCTCAATGTCCAGTCCAACCGGAGTGTCGCTCACGGCAAGCGCGGCGAGCGTGCCGCTGTGCGTGAGCGAGAAATGCGGCCCGCCGGGGATATACGGCTTTCCGTGTTCGCCGCAGGCAAACGGCGGTTCGATCCCCGCGGCGCGAAGCAACAGTGAAGCGCCGATGCTCCGCAGACGCGCTTCCTCTCTCCGGATGCGCAGCGCCTTTTCCCAGCGCTCTTCCGGCAGCAGTGCGAGTGCCTCCCGCTCGCGGCCGCGCAGCGGCGCAATGTCCAGCACATAAACGTTCATAACGGTTTTATTATACAGGCAAAAGGCCGCTCTTTCAACGGCTTTTTGCCGGTCATCGCGGAGAAAACGGCGTATATTCCCCGTCTTCGATCACATACCCTCCGCCGTTCGGACTTTGCCACTCGTAGCGGTTTTTCCCCTCGGGGAAAAGGTGCGCCATGATCGCCGCGATCACGCCGCCGTGCGTCACGATCACGGCGTCGCGCCCGGCTTCCTGCACACGCGCGAAGGCGGCAAGAGCGCGCCTTGTCATATGCTCCCCGCTCTCGCCGTTCGGCGGGACGTTCTTCTCGTTATCGCCGGTGAGCCACGCCTGATAAGCGGGATCATCCTTCAGCATTTCATAGCTCTTCATTTCAAAATCGCCGAAGTCGATCTCGCGGAAGTCCGGCTCGATCTCATAAGGCACGGTGCCGAAGAGTGCTTCCAGCGTTTCATTGCAGCGGCGCATGCCGCTCGTAATAAACCGCGTGCCCGGCGCGGGCATTTCCTGCCGCCGAAGCGCGGCGCGGCCCGCCGGAGAGAGCGGCAGATCGGTGCTGCCGCAGTAGAGGTGCTTTTCGTTTGCCTCGGTGATGCCGTGGCGCAGCAGAAGGATCCTCATTTCAGCCGCTGCTCCAGACCGCAGAAAATGCGGCTCACATGCTCGGCCTCGCGGCTCAGATATTGCGTAAGCCGTCCGGTATCCTGCCGCCACGCACGCGTTTCCGCGCCCATCGGCACAACGCCGCAGAACATGTCCCGGCAGATAAGGATGCTCTCTTCCCACTCGCCGCGGTGCACGCGGAAATACTCGACCGGATCGATCCCCGCGCGGGTACAGGCAAGCGTGAAGTTTTCGATATTATCCACGCACCGGCGGGAGAAATCGATCTCCGTGCCGGAGCAGGAAAAGATGTCCCCCTCCGCGAGAGAGAAGGCTTCTTTGGCAAAATCGGTCTTGCCCTGATAGGCCCCGCCGAAAATAAAAACCATGGTATTTCCCCTTTTCTTTCAGATGAGCGCCCATACCGCCGCGCCGCAGAGCTCGGAGAGCGTGAGCGCATAGCCGGAAATGTCGCCGTTCATGCCGTCGAGCGAGCGGAACGCTTTCCGGAGCGCGAGCGCGTACCCGGCAAGACAGCCGCAGAGCGCCGCCCCCGTGCGCCACCCGGCAAGAAAGCCCGCCGCGAGATAAACCGCGAGCTGAGCACAGAGAACGATGATGTGTGACTTTGGCTTTTTCTGCGCGGCGTACTGGCTCGTAGACATCGGGCGCAGCGCCGTTACGGCGAGCGCCGAACCGCACCGGCTGACCGCCGGAAGAAGCACAAGCGTCCAGAGGCTCGCCGCCGTCTTTGCCGAAGCGAAGAGCGCCGTCTGACACAGCGCGAGCAGCACGACGCCGATGACGGCGAAGCTGCCGACGCGGGAGTCCTTCAAAATTTCGCGCCGCCGCGCAAGATCGCGGCAGGAGCGCACGGCGTCGGTCACGTCCATGAAGCCGTCGAGATGGATGAAGCCCGTCACGACGAAGGGGTATGCGCCGAGTACCGCGCCCTGCACAAGCGCCGGGAGCGCCAGATACCGGCAGAGCCACGCGAGAAGCGCCCAGATCGCGCCGGTCTCCAGCCCGACGACGGGCAGGAACAGAAGCATTTTATCGCGCGCTTCCTCATCCCACACGCGCCAAAAGCACGGGATCGCGCAGAACATGCTCCGGCACATGGCCAGAGCGTGCAGATACTTTTTCAAAACGGGAGCACCCCCTTATGGACGATGCGCCGCCCGGCGGCAAGCTCCACAACCGTATCGCATTCGCGCGCGAGCATCCGGTCGATCCCGGCAAGCGCGCGGCGGTACTGCTCGGTCATGGGGTCATACTCCCCGGCGTCCGAGAAGATATAGTCGCTCACGAGCACGACGCTTCGCACCGAGCGGACAAATTCCAGCAGCTCCCGCGCGCACCGCTCCGCCGCCGGGAGATCGAGCGCGTAGTTTTTCTCGGGCGGGAAAATTTCGTTTTGCAGCAGCGCCGTAACGCTGTCGAGCAGGAACACGCCGTTTCTGTCGGCGGTATCCAGACACGAGAGGATGTGCCGCGGGCACTCGATCGTTTCAAAGTCCAGCCCCGCGCGGTCGGCAATGTGGCGGCGGATACGCTCATCGTCCTCGGCGTCGGCGGAGATCATCGTGGCAACGTAGTAATGCTTTTCCCCCGCGGCTAGGTAAACAGCGAGATCCTGTCCAAGCGTCGTCTTTCCGTTTTTCGCGCCGCCGGAGATGAATGCCTTCATTGCGCGCCCTCCACGGTGAACTTATCGCCCTCGCGGATCTCGTCGAGATAGCCGTCGTCGATGCCGGCCTCGTCAAACGTCGCCATATCGTTGATAATGGCGCAGGCGGCGTCCAGCACCTCGAAGGCGAGCGGGCAGCCGCTGCCCTCGCCGAGACGCATGCCGAGCAGCAGCATCGGCTCCAGCCCCATCTCGTCCATGGCGAGCTTATAGCCGATCTCATAGGAGGCGTGGCTCGGCACAAGATACGCGCGCACGTCCGGGCAGATCCGGCAGGCGCAGAGCGCCGCCACGGCGGAAATGAGCCCGTCGATCACGACCGGGCGGCGCGTCGCCGCCGCGCCGAGAAATGCGCCGCACATGGCGGCGAGATCAAAGCCGCCGACCTTTGCGAGCACGTCGAGAGCGTCGTTTCTGTCCGGCGCATTGATCGCAATGGCTTTTTGAATGACGGCCTTTTTCCTGGCGAACGCTTCATCCGTTACGCCGCCGCCGCGACCCGTCACGGTCTCCACAGGCGCGTCCAGCAGCACCGCGAGCACGGCGGAGGACGTTGTTGTGTTGCCGATGCCCATCTCGCCGACGCCGAGCGCGTCCGCGTCCGTTTCCGCGGCAAGCTCGATGCCGGTGAGCACCGCGCGCTCGCACTCCTCGCGCGTCATGGCGCTGCCGCGTGCGATATTCTTCGTGCCGTAGGCGATCTTGCGGCATAGCACCGCCTTTTCGCGGATGTCCGCTGCGACGCCGACGTCGCAGACGGTGATCGCGCAGCCGAAATGCTTGCAGAGCGTCGCCGCGCCGGTCTTGCCGCGCGTAAGGTTGATCGTCTGCGAGAGCGTCACGGAGCGCGGCGCGCTCGAAATGCCCTCGTCCACAACGCCGTTGTCGGCGGCAAAAACGAGAAGATGCTTTTTTTCGATCTTGTTATGCACGCGCCCGGTGATCCCCGCAAGCTGCACGGAGAGGTCTTCGAGCCGCCCGAGACTGCCGGGGGGCTTGGCAAGCTGCGCCTGACGGCGGCGCGCCTCTTCCATGGCCGCAGCGTCCGGCGGCGTGATCTTTGCTGTCCATTCTCTGAGTGTCATGTGTTTGTCTCCTTGGTGATAAATCCGTTATCTAAAAGCCAGCGCGCGCCGCGCGCCGTGTCCTCCTGCAGTTCGAGCGTAAAGGTCGCCGCCGGGCAGAGTGCAAGCGCTCTCTGCAAAAATTCCTTCATTGGTATACTGCCCTCGTCGAGCGGCGCGTGGGCATCGAACGAGCCGTCGTTATTGTGCAGATGAAAATGCCGGAGATACGGCGCGAAGCGCTTCAGCCATTCGATCACCGGAACGGCAGAATAGGCGTTCACGTGGCCGATGTCCAGGCAGAGCCCCAGCCGCGGATGATCCGCCGAGCGGACAATGTCCAGCAAATACTCGGGCTCTTCCTCGAGCACGTTTTCCAGCACGATGTCCACGCCGGGGTCTTCGCGCAGAAAGTCCTTCCAGAAAAGGGCCGACTGCTCCGTATACCAGCAGGGATAGTACATTTGGGGATTATAGCCGCCGTGGATGACGATCTTTTCCGCGCCGTAGCCCTTTGCAAGGGCGATCGCCTCGCGGAAGCGGTCCGCGGCGAGCGCTCTCGCGCGCGGATCGATGGCGCAGGGGAAAAGCTCGTTGAACGGCGCGTGCAGCGTCACACGCACGATCCCCGCGAGCTTTCCGCGCACCGCCGCGTCCGTTTCCGGAAAGTGCTCGTCCATGTTGCAGGCGGTGCAGTATTCCGCGATCTCCAGCCCGAGGGCGTACTGCCGCGCGGTACCGGCAGCGTCGGCGGCGATCGTTGAAAGATAAAAACGATGGTTTTCCATAAATTGCTCCGGTTTTCTCTTTTCCGCGGGGAATGCTCTTTTTCAGCGGCGCCGCGCGAAGGTTTCGTCATTTTTCTTTATTATAGTCTTTTCCCGGCCCGGATTCAATGTCTTTTACCCATTGCATTGTGAAAGATTTGGTATTATAATGGCAAAAACATTTTCCATAACAAAACCTTTGGGAGGAGACCGCCGTGGCACGCTCTGCCAATCAGAAGCTCAAGCTGCTGCTTCTCCGGCAGTATCTCGAGCGCAATTCCGACGAAGCACACCCTGTCACCACAGCGCAGCTCTTGGAGTATCTCGCCTCGGAGGGCATCAGCGCCGAGCGCAAGAGCATTTACAGCGATCTGGAGGCCCTGCAGTCCTTCGGACTGGATCTGATCCGTGTCCGCGACGGGAACATCACCTGCTGGTACATCGGCGAGCGGGTGTTCCAGCTGCCGGAGCTGCGGCTGCTGGCCGACAGCGTGCAGTCCTCGCGGTTCATTACGCGCAAAAAGTCGCTGGAGCTGATCGCAAAGCTTGAAGGACTGACCAGCGTGCATCAGGCCAAGGAGCTGCGGCGGCAGGTCGTCGTCAAAAACCGCATCAAGGCGATGAACGAATCCATATATTATCTGGTGGACGAGCTGCACACCGCCATCAACGGCAACAAGCGCATCCGGTTCCACTACACGGGATACGACGGGCGCGGCCGGCGCGTTCTGCGCCGCGGCGGCGCGTGGTACGACGTGAGCCCCTATGCCCTGCTCTGGGACGACGAGAACTACTACCTCATCGGCTACGACAGCGCCTTTTCCGAGATCCGCCACTTCCGCGTGGACAAGATCTCCGATCTGTGCACCGCCGGAGACGGGCGCGAAGGGGGCAAGGCCTTCGCCGCGCTCGATATGAGCGCGTATACAAGCGCCCATTTCGGCATGTTTTCGGGTACGCCGGAGAACATCCGGCTCGAATGCCGCGATACGCTCGCCGGTGCCGTGATCGACCGGTTCGGCACGGACACCATGCTCATCCCCTCGCGCGAGGGATATTTCACCGTGACCGTGCCGGTGGCGGTGAGCGCGCCGTTTTTCGGCTGGCTGTGCTCGTTCGGCGGGGACATAAAGCTCCTCGCGCCGGAGAGCGCCGTGGACGCGCTGCGGGAGCATCTCCGGAAGTTCGCCGAAGCGTATCAGATTTAGTTTTTTGCCGCGCATATCTCATAAAAAATTTCTTACAAGGAGGGGTAAACATGAGCGGCTGCATCATTCCCGAGGGGTACACGCCCCGGCTGAACGTCTACGAGACGCAGAGAGCCATCGAATTTATCAAGAGGAGCTTTCAGAAGAATTTGGGCTCGGCGCTGAATCTCAAGCGCGTATCCGCGCCGCTGTTCGTGCGCACCGATACCGGCCTGAACGATGACCTGAACGGCATCGAGCGTCCGGTCTCCTTCGATGTCCCCGCCGTGGACGGCGCGGAGTGCCAGGTCGTACAGTCTCTGGCAAAGTGGAAGCGCTGGGCACTGCGCGAGTATAACTTCTATGAGGGCAAGGGCCTTTACACCGACATGAACGCCATCCGGCGCGACGAGCCGGTGCTCGACAATATCCACTCGGTCTATGTAGACCAGTGGGACTGGGAAAAGGTCATCCGCGAGGAGGACCGCAATCTCGACTATCTCAGGGACGCCGTGCGGCGCATCGTAACGGCCATCTGCATGACCGGCGACGAGCTGGAATGGGAATTCCCGCAGCTGCGCGCCCATCTGAGCCGCGACGTATCCTTCATCACGAGCCAGGAGCTGGAGGATATGTATCCCGATCTCACGCCCTCCGAGCGCGAGAACGAGTACACCAAAACGCACCCGACCTGCTTTATCATGCAGATCGGCAAAACGCTCCGCTCCGGCAAGAAGCACGACGGGCGCGCCCCCGACTACGATGACTGGGACCTGAACGGCGATATCATCTTCCGCAACACCGTGCTCGACCGCGCGTTTGAGGTTTCCTCCATGGGCATCCGCGTCAGCCCCGAGAGCATGGACCGCCAGCTCACGCTCGCCGGGTGCGACGACCGCCGGAAGCTGCCGTTCCACAAGGCGCTGCTCGCGGGCGAAATGCCGTTCACGATGGGCGGCGGCGTCGGCCAGTCGCGGCTCTGCATGCTGCTCATCGGCTGCGCGCACATCGGCGAGGTACAATCCGGAATTTGGGATGAAGAAACGGTGAACCTTTGCAAGGCCCGCGGCGTCCATCTACTGTAAACACGCAAACGAGAGCCTTGCGCTGCATGGCTCTCGTTTGACGGGGACGGCAGCGCGCCGCAGCGCACTCGCTTTGCTCGCACGTTTGCGAGCCGGGAAGCAGTTTTACCAGCGTACACGCCGCCGGCAAAAGATGTTTTAAACTTTTTTGCACCTGCAGGCGCAAACTCCGCGAGGCTTTTTTGAGCGGCGCTCCGCGCGCCGCTCATTCTTATCCCCATCCCCTGCACACTTTCTTTTCGGAGGCATCCCATGGCCGAGGTAAACGAAACAAAAAAACCAGTGAAAAACCGGAAAAAGACCGTCTGGCTCATCGTCGCGGGCGCGGTGCTTGCTGTCATGCTGCTCGCGGCGCTCGCGCTCTTCTGTCCCGGCGTCAGCCTTCTCCGCACGCCCGCTCCGGCGTCTGTCACGCCGCCGCCCGTACCGGAAGCAACGGTCAAACCGACGCCGGAGGCCACTGCCGCGCCGGTGTATGCCGCGGGGTATATGCGCTGTGAAAACGGCCTTTTCCGCGGCGCGGATACGCTGACCGCCGGAGAGGCCGCGGACGCCGTGCAGCGCGCCGCCGGTATCACGCTCGCCGTGGACGACGCCTCTCTCCCGCTCACGGAAGTATCGCTCGCGGCGCTGCTCGACGGCGCTTTCCCGACCGACGCCATAGAAAACGCCATGACGGCCATCGCAATGCACGGCGGTGAGAACGTTACGCGCGCCGAGGCCGCGGTATTTTTTGACCGGCTCTTCTCTCTACCCGCCGCCGATACGGAGACGGCGTTTTATCCGGACGTTATCCCCGGCGAATGGGCCAGCGGCGACATTTACACCGCCGCGGACGGCGCGGCCGTATGGGACGGGCCGGAAGGCCGCCCCGCCGAGGGGCCGGTTTTGATCGATTCACAGCTCTATTATGCCGGGGCGGACGGCTATTTTCTCAAAAACGCCTATTCCGGCTCGCTCTTTTTTGACAGCGCCGGACGCTATACCTCCGGCAATGCCGAGCTTGACGGCTACGTTCTCGCCGCGCTGCGCGAGGCGACCGACGATTCCATGACGCGCGACGAGATGCTGCGCGCGATGTATCTTTATGTCCGCGACAGCTTCACCTATCTGCGCCGCCATTACTACAAGACCGGCGACGTCGGCTGGGCAACGCAGGAAGCGCTCACGATGTACTCGACCGGCCGCGGCAACTGCTACTGCTACGCCTCGGCGTTCTGGGCCGCGGCGCGCGCGCTCGGCTTTGATGCGAAGATCGTCAGCGGCACCTACGGCGAGGAAGAAGCGCCGCACGGCTGGGTGGAGATATTGCGCGGCGGCGAGCGGTATACCTACGATGTGGAGATCGAAATGGCGGTGCGGCGCGACCGCGGCGCGTCCGATCTCTATGAAATGGACGATTCGGCGCGGCGGCGCCACGGATATCAGGAATTTTCCGCCACGGACGACATGCTGCCCCGCTCTCTTGCGGGCGAGCTGCTGCCGGGCTGAAAGGAGAGCACATGAAAAAACGATTTTTTCTCTTTTCGGCGCTGCTCTCGCTTCTCCTGCTCACCGGCTGCACGAAGCAGCTGACGGATAAGCCTCTCACGCTCTCCTTCCCCGAGGAAACCGCAGCATTCACCGGCACGCTTTCCAAGGGCACTTATACCGGCACCGTGCTGGGCGATGGCTGGCGGTTTGAGGGAACGCTCACCGCCGAGTGCCTTCTCACCGGCGAGGGGGAAAATGTTCCCTGCCGCGCCGCGCTCTTCGGGAGCGTGGAGGACGGAACGTACACCGGCTCGCTCGTCTCCGGCATGCCGGACGGCGAGGGCGTGTTCACGCTCGCCTCGGGCGCTTCGTTCACCGGCGAATTTTCCGGCGGCACGGCGGTACGCGGCGAGGCAGCCGATCTGCCGTGGACACTGCTGCACGGCGGCAGCCGCTTTTCCGGGACCTACACCGGCCCGCTTGAGAGCGCCGGCCCCGAAGGCGAAGGGCTCTTCGGCGGCGAGAACGCCGCCGGGCAGCAGTTCACCTGGCACGGCGGCTGGAGCGGCGGCGAGACCGCGGGCCCCGGCGTTTTGACGGACGAGCACTGCATCATCTCCGTCGAAGGCCGCGAAACGGCCGGAAGCTACGCCGGAGACGGCTGCGACGGTCTGCCGGACGGCGAAGGCGTTTTCACCGGCGAGAGCGAGACCGGCGTTCCGTTCAACTATACGGGCGAATGGTCGGCGGGGCTCATGGACGGCAAGGGAACGCTTTCCTACGACGCGGAAAACCTCTACACGCGCACCGGCACGTTCACCGCCGGGCGCTTTACGCCGGACGGGCTTGAGACGCTCGTCTCTCTCGGCACCTGCGAGCCGGAATTCACGCTCACGGAAAACCAGCTCACCTTCCTTCGCGAGACCACCGATCTCTGGGAGCGCGCGGATCATCAGGATTTCTTCAACTCCGCTTATGCGGCGCTGCGGGCCAAAAACGTTTCGATCGCGCAGTGTTTTTCGGACGATTCCTTCCGCGAGGAGCCGTACTGGATGGAGATCTACGCCATGCGCATCATCACGGCGCGCACCGGCGCTCTCGTCCCCGGCGGCAAGGAGATGACGTGCATCTTCGCCGTTGAGCGCAATTATCAGTACCCGTGCTTTGTGATCGTCCCCGGCAGCGTTGACCGTCTCTCGCGTTGGAACTCTTTCCACGTTTACGCCGTGCCTATCGCCGTGAGTCCGTATATCAACACGCTCGGCGAAGAGAAGGAATGCCTTGTTCTCCTTGCGGGGGATATATATACCGGAATGTAAAAATTGACCGCCTCCCCGGTTCGCCTGGGGAGGCGGTTTATCATCCCTCCGTCTCGCCTTCGGCGAGCCGGCTCCCTTTCACAAGGATGCTTTTTTATGCGGAGGCGGCGTGCTGGCGGCCGGTGTGGTCGATGTAGGTGTCACCCGTGAGCAAGATCTCCGAGATCGGCACGATCGTATACCCCTCCGCGAGCAGGTATTCAATGATAGAGGGCAGCGCCTCGGGCGTATGCAGCCCCGCGTTGTGAAACAGAACGATGCTCCCCGGCTGCACCTTGGACGATACGCGCTTATAGATCTCGCCCGCCGTCAGCTTTTTCCAGTCGAGCGAGTCGGTGTCCCACTGCACCGCCGTGAGGCCCATGCCGTTCACGGTGCCGATAACGTTGTCGTCATATTCGCCGTAAGGACAGCGGAATAGCGTCGGTCGCACGCCGGTGACGGCCTCGATCTTGTCGCTGCAGCGGTTCACCTCGTCGATGATCTGCTTTGCGGTGAGCTTTGCCATGTGCGGGTGAGCGTCGGAATGGTTCATCACCTCGTGCCCGGCGTCGTGGAGCGCCTTTACGCTCTCCGGGTATTTGTCCACCCACTCGCCGACGACAAAGAACGTCGCCTTCACGTTGTACTTTGCCAGGATATCGATGAGCATCTGCGTATCCTCGTTGCCCCAGGCCGCGTCGAACGAAAGGCTTACAAACTTTCCGTCCCGCTCCACGCTGTATACGGGCAGCTCCCGCTCTGTGACCGCCGCGCCGACGACGCGCGGAGAGTATATGAACGCAAAGATCGCCGCAACAGCAAGCACGAGCGCCGTACCGGAAGCAAATCTATTGTGCCGTGAGAGAAAGCCGCCGATTTTACCTGCCATCATAAATTTATCCCCCCTCGCGGACATCCTATGAACGCGGGAGGGGATGTATTCATTGTTCGTCCCCGCGCGGGAAGATCACGTTGGGAGAATAGCCGGTATACTTCTTATAGACCTTGTTGAAATACTTGTAATCGGAAAAACCCACCAGCTCCGCGATCTCGTAGAGCTTGTGCTCGCCGCGCTTCTGCAGCTCCACGGCGCGCCGAATGCGGTAGTAATTGAGAAAATCGTGGAACGTGTAGCCCGTTTCCGCCTTGAACTTGGCGTTCAGGTGCGTGCAGGATATGTTCAGCTGCTGGCTCAGATCAGTGAGCGAGATGTGCTCGGCGTAATGCTGCCGGATGTACTGCATCATGGCCTCGGCATATTTATTCTGCAGCGGCGCGGGCTTTTCGTCCGGCTCCGGGGTTTCCCCGCTCTGTCCGTCCGGCGCTCCGGCGGCGATGCGCCGCAGACAGTTCTTGAGCTCGTTCACGTCCACGGGCTTGAGCAGGTATTCCGCCACACCCAGCCGGATGGCCTGCTGCGCATAGTCAAACTCGCCGTAGCCGGAGATGATGATCGCGTGAAACGGGCAGACGGCGCGCCCCTCGCGCAGCATTTCCAGCCCGTCCATATCGGGCATGCGGATGTCGGTGATGACGATATCCGGGCGCAGCGCTTTGATCTGGGTCAGGCCCTCCTGTCCGGTGGCGGCCTCGCCGACGACCACGCAGTTGACTTCCGTCCAGTCCATTTTGTATTGCAGTCCCCGGCGGATCAGATTTTCATCCTCCACCAGCAAAACCTTCAGCATCCTTCGTTCTCCTCCACTTCATAAGGGATGGTGAGCGTTACAGCGGTCCCCTGCCCCTCCGTGCTCTCGATCTGCACGCCGTAGGGCGCGCCGTAGGTCAGGCGAATGACCTTCTGGATGTTATAAAGCCCCACATGGGCGGCATATTCGTTCGTGAGATCGTGCTCGAAGCTCTCGCGCAGCTTGGCCAGACGCCCGGCAGGGATGCCCGCGCCGTCGTCCGTTACGGTGAAGCGCAGCGCATCGTCCCGGTGCTCCGCCTGTACGCGGATGGAGAGCGTCCGTCCGGCACGGTAGCCGTGGACGATGCTGTTTTCGATGACAGGCTGCAGAAGGAGCTTCGGCACACGGCATTCGAGCAGCTCCTCCGGAATATCGAAATCATAGAGCAGGCAGTTATTGTATCGCGCCTTCTGCAGCAGCAGATAGTCGTTCACATACTCCACGTCTGTTTCAAGCAGCACCTTCGTGTGGCCGTAATTGACGCTGTAGCGCATGAGCGAGGCGAACGAGAGCAGCATCTCCGAGGCCGTTTCCGGATCCTCGCTGATCTGATAGCGCACGGTCTCCATAACGTTGTAGACAAAGTGCGGGTTGAACTGCTCTTCGAGATGCTTGATCTCCATCTGACGCCGCCGGTTTAAAAGCTCGTCGTTATGCGCGATCAGCTCCCGGAAGCGGGTATAGAGCGCCTGCGACTCCTCGGAGCACTGCGGCGGCAGCGCCGCCGCGCCGCCGTTTTTGGAAAGATCCTCCACCGCGGCGGTCAGCTCGCCGAGCTCCATGGCGTTCTGGCGCGTGAACGCCTTCGTCATGGCGACGACGACGCCGGTGAGCAGCAGAAGAAGGACGATAAAAAGGCCGCCGCTGTAGAGCAGCATCCGAAGCTGCATATCCAGGGACGTGAGCGTATACAGCCGCAGCGCGTGCGGCCCTACCGCACCGCAAACGGCATAGTACCGGCTGCCGTCCAGCGAGAGGATGCCGTCGTCCTCGAGAGACAGCGAAAACTTGTTGCTCGGCTGCTTGTCCTGCGGGTCCTCCCGCGGATCGAGCGTCGTGTAGATCAGGTTATCGTACCGGTCCGTCAGCAGTACCTCGGAATCGGTATCACGCACAGCGTCCCGGAAGCCCTCCTGCCGGAGATTCAGCAGAAGATATCCCGCCGCGGCCCCGGTCTCATCCGGCACGGCGCGGCAGAGCGTATAAGCGCACGCCTGCTCGCTGCTCACCGGCGCGGTGCAGACATACCGGAGCGTTGCCGCCGGTTCCTGCTTCATGCGCGTCGCAGCGCCCGCGGCAAACGCGGACGAGGCGAAGATCGACTGGTTGTGCGCGCTGAAGTTGGAGCTGAGCACCTGCATATCCGCGCCGAGCAGCACGAAATATGCGCGCAGCTTCTGCTGATTGGTGAAATCATAGAGCAGCCGGTTGGCTTCCAGACACTCGCCTCGATCGCCGCTTCCGACGGCGCGGCGCAGCGCGTCCGCTCCGGTCAACTCCTCTGCCCCGCGGTCATACGCCGCGAGCTGCTGCGTGAGTGCCGTTTCGAGCTCCTGATTGTCTCTCCGGCAGCCGCGTACAACAACGGCAAAGAAGTTCAGCGCGAAGCCGCCCAGATACAAAAGCAGGATCAGCGCCAGTATGGCAGCCACGTAGCCGATGAACGAGCGGCGCAGCTGATTTTGAAACGGTTCGCGGTGCATGGCCGTCCCTCTCTTTCCCGGCGTCATTTTACCATATTCTTCCCCTTCTGAAAAGAGCGAAAAGCGGTGCGCCCATTCAGGCGCACCGCAAGGCCCTGCAAAAGACTTGAGGGACGCTTCCCGCTTTATACGCTCAAGTCCTTTTTGCCGCTGAGTTTGAAAAACACAAGAAGCGATACGATCGAGGTGAGAGTCAAAATCGTGGAGTAGGCCGCCGCATTGCCGAAGTTGCTGCGGATGACCTCGGAATAGATCGCCACGGTGAGCGTCATGGTCTTGCTGGTGTACAGAATGACCGAGGAGCTCAGCTCGCTGATGAGCGTGATCCAGCTCATGATCGCGCCGGAGAGAACGCCGGGGAGCATCATGGGGATCGTGACGCGCAGAAACGTTTTGAGCTGCGATGCGCCGAGACTGATGGACGCTTCCTCCACGCTGGGGCTGATCTGCCCGATGATGGCGGTGCTCGATCGGATCGTATACGGCATGCGCCGGATGGAGAGCGATATAACGATGATGAGCACCGTGCCGCCGAGCATAAACGGAGGCCCGTTGAAGGCGTACAGGAACGAAATGCCGAGCACCGAGCCGGGGATGATGTACGGGAACATGGTGAGCACATCGAGCATCGAGGTGAGCGCATTGCGCTTGCGGACGCTGAGATACGAGATCAGTATTCCGCATACGACTACGATCACGATGGCGATCAGGCCGAAGAGGTAGCTGTTGGTGATGGCGCTGGTGTTGCTCTTGGCAAAGATGTTGCGGTAGTTATCGAGCGTAAACTCGCCGGTGAAGAGAGAGCCGTTGATCGTGCCGATGAAGGACGTGACAAGCACCGTGATCTGCGGCAGCGCCGCGACGAGCGCCACGAGATACACCACGATGTGGGAAACGACACCGCGCCAGCCCTTCGGATCTGCCGCCTCCATGGGCTTGAGCGCCGACATGGAATAGGTGAACCGGCGGCCGAGCGCCTTTTGCAGGAAGAAGAACATCAGCGCAATAACGATGACGATCAGACACATCGTGGCGGCAAAGCCGTCGTTCGTGCCGACCTCGCCCATAAACTGCGTATACAGCATGACCGGGAAGGTCTTATACCCCTCGCCGATGATCATGGGCGTGCCGAAGTCGGCAAACACGCGCATGAATACGAGCAGCGCGCCCGCGAGCAGCGACGGCATCACCAGTGGGAAGATGATCTTCGTCACACGCTGGAAGGCGTTGCAGCCAAGGCTCTCCGCCGCTTCGTTCAGGGAGTTGTCCAGATTCTTCATTGCGCCGGAAACATACATGTAGATCAGCGGGAAGGACTGGAGAGAAAAGACGAGCACGATACCGGCAAAGCCGTAAATGCCCGGCAGCTTCACACCGAAGAGGGCGTTTGCGATGCGGGTGATAAAGCCGTTCCGGCCCAGGAGCTGGATCCACGAATACGCGCCGATGAACGGGGGAGAGAGATAGGAGATCACGATAAGGATGTTGATGAGACCCGCGCCGCGGATCTTCACGCTGCGCAGCAGATACGCCATCGGCACGCCGATGAGCGACGCTACGAGCGTGGACACGACCGTGACCTTAAAGCTGTTGACGAGCGCGCCCCAGTAATACTTTTTCGTGAAAAACTTCACAAAGTAGCTCAGATCGATCTTCCCGCCGGTAAAAAGGCTCTTGATGAGCAGCATACCGATGGGATAGATGACGAACAGCAAAAAGAGCGCGAGCAAAACGAGCGTCAGCGCTGTCCAGCCGTTGAAGCGCTTTTCTCCGGCGTATCTCATAAAAGCTCCTCCCGGATGACCAGAGAGCGCTTTCCGTCGGCGGTAAAGACATTGATGCGGCGCGGCTTCACGCGCAGGCGCACCTCCGCGCCGTTCGGGATGACCGCCCATTCCTCGTCGCTGTCGCGGACGGCTTCGATCTCCTGCCCGGTGGGGAGCGTCAGGAAATAATGCGTGGTGGTGCCGAGGAAGACACTGCTGCGCACCGTGGCGGGAATGCCCTCGCCTTCGCCGGTCGAGAGCAGGAATTCCTCCGGCCGGACCGCCGCGAGCACGTCCATGCCGTCGGATGCCTCGCCGCGGAGATTCGTCATCGCCGCGCGGTAATCGCTCCCGGCAAAGCAGAGCTCCGCGCCGTCCTCGCCGCGGGAGACCGTCGCGTTCAGGAAGTTTGAGAGGCCGATGAAGTTGGAGACAAAGCGGTTGGCCGGGCGCTGGTAGACGCGCTGCGGCGTGTCGATCTGCTGGATAACGCCGCCGTCCATGACGGCGATCCGGTCGGAGACCGCGAGCGCCTCCTCCTGATCGTGGGTGACGTACACGGTCGTGATGCCGAACTGCTGCTGGATGCGCTTGATGGCGTTGCGCATTTCCACGCGCAGCTTCGCGTCCAGGTTGGACAGCGGCTCGTCCATCAGCAGCACCTCCGGCTCGATGACGATGGCGCGGGCAAGCGCCACGCGCTGCTGCTGTCCGCCGGAGAGGTTTGCCGGCATGCGATCCTTGAGATGATCGATCTTGACGACCTTGAGGATGCTGTTGACCTTGCGCTCTATTTCATCCTTCGGCAGCTTGCGGTTGCGCAGGCCGAAGGCCACGTTATCGAATACATTCATGTGCGGGAATACCGCGTAGTTCTGAAACACCATACCGATGTTCCGTTTGTTGGTGGGGATATCGTTGATGACGCGGTCGTTGATCTTGAACGTGCCGCCTTCGATGGAGTTGAATCCGATGATCATGCGGAGAAGCGTCGTTTTGCCGCAGCCGGAGGGGCCCAGCAGCGTGAAAAATTCGCCCGGCTTGACTTCCAGAGACAGGCCGTTGATGATCGTGTCGTTGCCGTAGCGCTTGACGGCGTTTTCAATGGTAATGGTGGCTCCCATCGTTTCAGTTCCCTTTCTCTGCGAGATTCTTTGTAGAATGTGCGGGTCTGCGGCGCACGGCCGCAGACCCGCACGGGATGCTTTCCTTGCGAATTAAGCCACGTTTTCGAGGCACTCGCTGTATTTTTCGGTGATGGCGGACTTGTTGGCGGCGACCCACACGCCGTCATAGGACTCCAGACGGGTGATCTCGCTCCACGGCGTAAGGCTGTCGTTGAGCTGGACGTTCTGGCGGAGCGGACGGACCGTGAGGTTCTGTCCGACATAGTTCTGGCAGGTCTCACTGAGCATGTAGTCCACAAACTTCTTGGCGTTCTCCATGTGCGGAGCGCCCTTGATGATGGACACGCACTGACCGGACATCAGAGCGCCCTCTTCCGGGAACACGACCTTCACGGCAACGCCGTCACGGACGTAAGCGGCAGCGGGGTCTTCCCAGGTCAGACCGACGATGTACTCGCCCTCGGCAACGCCCTTGTAGACCTGCGAGGAGCTGGTGAGCGCAACGCCGTCGAGATTCTCAACGAGCTTGGCCGCCCAATCCCACGCGGCGTCGGACATCGGGTCGCCGCTGCCCATGTCATAGAGACCGGCGATCAGACACTGGAACGCGGAGCTGGAGTTCACGGGGTCGCCCGCGGCGATCTTGCCCTTGAGCGCGGGGTTGAGAAGGTCGGCGAAGCCGTTGATCTCGATATCACCGGCGAGATCGGTGTTCACGATGAACACGGTGGGGTCGCAGAAGGCGGGGGAAGAATAACCGGTGGTGTTCTTGTAGCCTTCCATCATGTTGGCGTCTTCGGGGGAGACATACTCTTCAAAGCAGTCGGTGTAATCCTTGAGCATGGCTTCGTCCGCCGCCCAGCAGATATCGCCCTGGGGATTGGCAGCTTCGGAACGCACACGCTTGAGCACCTCGCCGGTGCCGCCGGTGACGACCTCGACGTGGATGCCGGTGTCTGCCTCAAAGTTCTCGATGACGGCGTTGTTCAGGCTCTCGCTTCTGGCGGTATAGACGATCAGGGTCTGCTCGCCTTCGGCGGGGGCTGCGGTGTTGCCGCCCTCGGCGGGAGTGCTCGTCTGGCCGCACGCCGCAAGCGCGAGCACCAGCGTCAGCGCCAGCACCAGAGCCATGAGCTTCTTCATTTTCATCTTCATTTCCTCCTTTTGTTTTGAGCCGTTACGACTCATTGCAGTTTTATTGTACTATACCGAACAAGGAAGTAAATCCCACAAAACGCAACCCTTTCAGGGAATTTTTCAAACTAAATGCCGGTTTTATATAAAGGAAAACGTTTCAATTTATTCACTTTGCACAATACGCAAAAAATCCCCGGCACAGGCATCCAATGCCCGTGCCGGGGATTCTCAAAGGCTTTATTGTCCGTCAAAGTGGACGGTGATCTTGGTTCCGGCGTCCGGCTCGCTCCAGAGCTCAAGGCGCGCCTTGTGCATCGCCGCGGCGTGCTTGACGATGGAAAGGCCGAGACCCGTGCCGCCGAGCTGCCGGGAATGGCTCTTGTCCACGCGGTAAAACCGCTCGAACACCCGGTTCTGGTGCTCATACGGAATGCCGATGCCCGTATCCGCCACAGACAAAACCGTTTCACCGCCGCGCTTTTCCGCCGTGACGGTCACACTGCCGCCGGGATGGTTATACTTTACGGCGTTGTCGCAGAGGTTATAGACAAGCTCCTGCAGCGCCGTGCGCACGCCCTGTACGACGGCCTCCCCGCCGCGGAGCGTGAGCGTCACGTCCCGCCGCTCCGCCGCCGGGCGGAGAGAGGCGAGCGTTTCCTCCGCGAGAGCATAAAGATCTACGTTCTCCGTCTCCGGTGCGGCGGTTTCCTCTTCGAGACGGGAGAGCTCGATGATATCGTCCACGAGCGCCATGAGCCGCTGGGATTCCTTGTAGATATCCCCGGCGAACTCGCCCACCCGCTCCGGCGGAACCATGCCGTTGGCGAGAAGCTCCGCAAACCCGGAGATCGACGTGAGCGGCGTTTTGAGCTCGTGCGACACGTTCGCGGAAAACTCGCGCCGCAGCGCCTCGCGCTGCTCGCGCTCGGTCGTGTCGAGCGCGATGACGACCGAGCCGGTGATCTGGTTTTCGGAAAAGACGGGCGTTGCGATCACATAGTAATACCGCTCGTGCATTTCGAGCGTCAGCTCCGTGCGGCGGCCGGCGAGAGCGCGCTCGGCGGCGCGGACGATCTCCTCCGGGCAGCCGCCGCGGTTGAGGTTGTCCGCCTCGCCGTCCGGCGGCGCGGGCAGAAGATAGCTCGCCGATACATTGCGGGAGAGAACGTTCAGCCGCTTATCGAGCAGGAGGAAGCTCTCCCCCATGTTCTCCGTGATCGCGGCAAAGTCGCGCCGCGTCTGTCCGAGCGTTTCCTCCTGCTGGCGGATGAGACGATTCTGCGCGCGGATGCGCGCAAGCAGCGGCACAAGCTCTTCATACGGCGCTTCCGTGCCGGGCGTTTCCGGGTCGATCTTCCGGATGGGGTCAACGATGCCGCGCGCTACGGCCCAGCCGCCCGCTGCGGCGAGACAGAGCGCGATCGGCAGCAGCCACAAAAGGTGCGATGATACCTGCGCTCTCGCCTCAGTCCCGGCAAGCTGCGGCTGCGCGATGGCATACGTCACGGCGGAGCCGAGCAGGATCGCGGCGAAGAGCAGAAGCCCCACACGCAGAAAGAGCTTTCCCTTCATGGCGCGCTCCCCTTCTCCGGGGTAAAGCGGTAGCCGACGCCGCGCACCGTCTCGATGTATGCCCCCGCCGCGCCGAGCTTGGTGCGCAGCGTGCGCACATGCACGTCCACGGTGCGGTTTTCCCCGTCAAAGCCGCTGCCCCATACGCTGTCCATGATCCGGTCGCGCGTGAGCGCCGCGCCGGAATGCTCCAGCAGCAGGCAGAGGAGCGAAAATTCCTTGTTCGTGAGCGGCACATCCTGCCCGGAAACGCGCACGATGTGCTTGTCCCGGCAGACGTACAGCTCGCCGACGGTATGCTCGCCCGCCGACGTCATCCCGGTGCGGCGCAGCAGCGCCCGCACCCGCGCGAGAAGCTCCATCATGCCGAAGGGCTTCGATATATAGTCGTCCGCCCCGGCGTCCAGTCCGACCACGCGGTCGTACTCGGCGTTCTTTGCCGTGAGCATCACGACCGGAAGCTCCCGCCAGAGCGCCGAGCCGCGCAGTTTTTTCAAAACCGAAAGGCCGTCTTCTTCCGGCAGCATGATATCGAGCAGCACGAGCTCCGGCGTCTGGCGTTTCATTGCCGCCCAGAATGCCGAGGGGCAGCTAAGCCCTGCGGCTTCGTATCCCGCGTGCTGCAGCGTATAGGTAACGAGCTTTCGGATGCTCTCGTCGTCTTCGAGAAGGTAGATCATCTCTTCCGCCTCCGTTTTGCAATTCCATCTTTCTATAGCATATCACGCGCAGCGCCGCTTGTAAAATGGATTTAACGTGGATTTAACCTTGTCTTGCTTTTGGATTTAACCTTCATACGGTACACTGATATGCGGATAATCTATAACTTGCAAAGGAATCGATGGCTGTGGGTATTTCCAACATTTTAGCGCTGCTCGGCGGCGTGGCGCTTTTTCTCTTCGGCATGGGGCTCATGGGCGACAGCCTGAAGCTCGTTGCCGGTCAGCGGCTCGAGCTCATCCTCTACCGGCTCTCCAATACGCCGCTCAAGGGCGTGCTGCTCGGCACCGCCGTCACCGCCGTGATCCAGTCCTCCTCGGCCACGTCCGCGATGGTCGTCGGCTTTGTGAACTCCGGCATGATGAAGCTCTCGCAGGCGATCGGCATCGTGCTCGGCGCGAACATCGGTACATCCGTAACGGGCTGGATCCTCTGTCTTTCGTATATCAGCAGCAGTGACGCGCTCTCCCTTCTGAGCTCCGCAACGATCACCGCCATCGCCGCCATTGCCGGCATACTGCTGCGCATGCTCGGGAAAACGTCGCAGAAGCGGCACACCGGCGATATCCTGCTCGGCTTTGCCGTTTTGATGTACGGCATGAACGCGATGAGCGGCGCGGTGTCCCCGCTGCGCGAGAGCGAGGGCTTTCTCCGTCTGATGACGATGTTTGAAAACCCGATCCTCGGTGTTCTCATCGGCACGCTCATTACCGCCGTTTTGCAGTCCAACTCCGCCTCCGTCGGTATTTTGCAGGCGCTCTCCGTGATCGGAACGATCTCGTTTGCCACAGCCTTCCCGATGATCATGGGCATGGGCATCGGCGCGGCGGTGCCGGTGCTCGTCTCCGCCATCGGCGCGAACCGCGACGGGCGGCGCACCGCGCTCATTTATCTTTTCACCGGCATTTTCGGCACCGTCATCTTCTCTGCCCTCTTCTACGGCGTCAACGCCTTTTCCCCGTTCCCGTTCATGGAGACCGCGCTCGGCCCGGTCGGCATCGCGATGGTGAACTCCCTTTTCCGCATCGGCTCGATCCTGATCCTTTTCCCGTTTCTGCGCCAGCTGGAGGCGCTCACCGGAAAGCTCATCCCCGAGAAGACCTCGGAAAAATACAACGAGCTCACCGCGGGCATCGAGCGGCTGGAAGAGCGCTTTCTTGTCCACCCCGCGCTTGCCATTGAGCAGTGCCGCCTGACGATCAACGCCATGGCGATGCGCTCCCAGGATAACCTTGTCGTCGCGCTCGAGCTGATAAAGAATTTCTCCCAGAAAGGCTTTCAGCAGGTCGTGGACATGGAGGACGCCGTGGACCAGTACGAGGATCATCTCGGCACGTATCTCGTCAAATTCACCGGCCGCGAGCTTTCCACCGCGCAGAACGAGGAGGTATCCAAGTTCCTGCACACCATCGGCGATTTTGAACGCATCAGCGACCACGCGATGAATCTCGCCGAGGTCGCGCGCGAAATTTACGAAAAGGACATCCGCTTCACCGACGCCGCTCAGCGCGAGCTGGACGTGCTCCGCACCGCCGTGAGCGAGATCGTCTCGCTCGTTGTCGGCGCGTTCATCGGGAACGATCTGGAAATGGCGCTGCGCGTCGAGCCGCTGGAGGATACGATCGACGGATTGTGCGACGAGATGAAGCTCCACCACATCATCCGTCTGCAGGACGGCTCCTGCACGCTCGCCATGGGCTTTGTTTTTAACGACCTTCTCACGAATTACGAGCGTATCGCCGACCACTGCTCCAACATCGCCGTGGCGATGATCGAGCTGGAATCCGACAGCTTTGATACCCACGAATATCTCAAAAGCCTCCGCGAGATGAAAACGCAGAAATACATGCAGTACGCGGAAGAATACGGCAAAAAATTCGCGCTCTGACGGCGTGCGGCCTTGTTTTTTCCGCGGAAAAACCGTATAATGAATATAGACACGATCCTCCCTGTCGGAATGCTTTCTCTTCTTTCCGCCGGCGCGGTATCGTGTCTTTTTTATCATGGTAAGCCGTGTAAGGAGGCGCGTTTATGGGTTTTCTTCTGGATTTTCTGAATTCACATACCAGCATAGACTGGAACGGCGAAGGGAAAATCGACTCCTGGGACGATGCTCTGGAAGTAGCGATGATGACGCAGATGCTGGACGACGACGCGCGCGAGGAGCGTATCCGCAAGATCGTCGATGCCATCGTGCGCCGCGGCACCTGCCATATCGGAAACGAGGAATTTGAAGAGCTGTGCCGGCAGGAAGGTCTGCGCGCGGAAGACTTTGACCAGAGCGATATCGACGAGATCCAGCGGCGGCTGGATCGGTACTGAGCCGCATGCCGAAAGGAGACCATATGCGTTCCTTGAAATGGGCTGACCCGGCGGGAACACCGCCGCCAGTCTTTCTTCACGACAGCCGCATCACGGAAGTGCGGTGTGAGAAAAACGCCGTAACTTTCTGCTTTTCCGACGGCTTTTCTCTCGTTGAAAACGGGCAGCTCACACGCGCGGGGCGCGGCCTCGTGACGTTTTCCGACTGCCAGCCGTCGGACTTTTTCGTCTGGCGCGTCACTGGGCATCCGTCCCGCTCCGGTTTGCAGCTGCGTGGGAAGGAGATGCCGCTCGAAGCGCTGAACCGGCGCTTTTTCGCCCGTCACGGTTTTATCGAGCTCTTCGCCGAGATGTATTCCCCCGACCGCATGCACTGGCGCGGCGAACTCTATCTCCCGGAAAAGCGCCTTTGGCCGAGAATGAACTCCTATATCGTCATCGAGAGCATGGGCTGTTACCCGATGACGTTTTTTTGGGAATATTTGTAAAGAAACATTTCACGAAACGGAGGCGGTGCTGTGAACTCCATGGGGATGATCTATGATCTTCTCTGCCAGATCCGGCAGAAATACGCTCTTTACATCGGCCGAAAGGACGTGCGGCGGCTGGGCATATTTTTGAGCGGATACGAATGCGCGCTCTTCGATGCCATGGGCTTTTTTCCGGAGTTCAATGGCCGCTTCCAGCAATTTGTCGGAAAGAAACTCGGCATGCTGCACAGCAGCCTGCATTGGACAGAGATGCTGCTGGACGGCGCAACGGAAGACGAGGCATTTGATAAATTCTACGTTCTGGCTGACGAGTTTTTCGCTTCCGAAGAAGAGGTCAGCGCGGAGGAGATCGCCAACACGGTCAATATCGACACCATTTTCTCCATGCTCGACTGGAACGCTCCGGAAGCCACACAGGCGCAGGGGCGAATGCTGGCGCGCAATGTGCGCTCCATTAATATGTTTCTCCAGCCGCAAATGGGAAAGCACAACAAAAACGTCTGGGACAACTGCGCGCGCATCCTTGCCGAGCGCTCCGATGACGAGCTGCGGCCACATCTGTTCTATATTTTTCGCTGGCTGCAGGATATGAGCTGGCCGGGCGCCTGGGATATTCTCGAGCGTCTGAACGCCTTTCACAAGCCGGATGCGGCGTTCAAGTCCACTTGGCAGGCCTGCATCAATGAGGCAAAAAGGACGGGAGACACCATCTGGCTCGACAATCTGCGGATGCTGCGATGACCTGCATATAGAAAAGCTCACGGATCGGGTCCGTGAGCTTTTTTGCATTATAAAATTCAGAGTCCCTCGTCTTCTACGAACTGGTAGAAGGCGTTTTCTTCGGTCAGGTCCTCGTCGCGGATCGTGCCGACGGGGGCGGTGTAGATGATATACTCCTCCTCGCCGTCAAGCCCGAAGAGATCGCAGCATTTCTCGTGCTGGAAAGCGCCGAGACCGCATGTCCCGAGACCCAGCCCGGTGCAGGCCGTATAGAGCGCCTGCCCTACGTGTCCGGCGTCGATGAGCGCGATGCGGTGGGCGTAAATGCCGTAGCGCCACTCGGCGCGGTAGGGCACGACCGACCAGTAAAACACCACGTTGGCCTTGGCCGCCCATTTCTGTCCGCACAGCGTCTGGGTTATAGTTTCCGAAATGTCCTCGATCGGGTGCAGGAACTCGAGCGCATGGAGCATTGGCAGATAGTGGTACGCGCCGGGCCGCAGACCCACCACGTTCCGGACGATCAGATACGTTTCAAACTCGTGGCGCGCACCGCCGCACGGCACGGTGCGGATGGTCGCATACGCCTTGCCGCGGATCTTCTTGATGCCCTGCGTCGCCCACAAAAGGAACGAGAGCTCGTCCGGCGTCATGGTTTCGTTCGTATAGATCCGGGCGCTCCGCCGGTCACGGATGAGGCTCACAAGATCGTTTTTCAGCGCAAGGCCGGAAAAATCTTTCGTGAGAGCGATGCGCTCGCCCTCCTCCGCCATGGGCGCTTTCACGAGCGGCGGCTGCGGCAGCTTCCGGTCCTGATCGGACTCGAACGCTTCCTCGTAGGGATCCCGCTCCAGCGGGCTTTTGAGAAAGTCGCGTCCCTTTTGAATGATCTCTTTCTGAATGGCTTCATCAAGCATGGGTGTTCTCCTTCCCGAAGCAGATAACGTGCAAAATCAGATGGCGCGGGTGACGTCGCGCAGCCAGACGCGCTCGTCCTCGGTGAGGTGCGGCGCGACGGTCTCGTACACGGCGGCGTGGTACTCGTTGAGCCAGCGGCGCTCGGTCACGGTGAGGGCGTCAACGTCGATCGCGTCGAGGTCGATCGGCGCGCAGGTGAGATTTTGGAAGTACATGAACTGCCCAAACTCGTTTTTGACACCCTTTCGGCAGAGAAGCTCGCTCTCGATGCGGATGCCGTAGGCGTCCTCGATGTAAAGGCCCGGCTCGTCGGTCGTGATCATGCCCTCTTCGAGCACGCTGCCCTCGCTGCGCTCCGGCGACTGCCGCCAGCGGAAGCCGTTCGGCCCTTCGTGGACGTTCAGGATGTGGCCGACGCCGTGGCCGGTGCCGTGCTTGTAGTCCAGATCAGCCTCCCACAGCGGCTCGCGGGCGAGAATATCCAGATTCAGCCCCGTGCAGCCGTGGAGGAAGCGGGCGTTCGCCAGATGCAGATGCGAGCGGAGGACGCGCGTGAAGTCGGCGCGCTCGGCGTCCGTCACGGGGCCGAGGGCGATGGTGCGGGTGATGTCGGTCGTACCCTCGAGATAGTGTCCGCCGGAGTCCACGAGCAGCAGGCCGTGCGCCTCGAGCGGGATATCCGTCTCCGGCGTGGGGGCGTAGTGGATGATGGCGGCGTGCGCGCCGTAGGCGCAGATGGTGTCAAAGCTGAGATCGAGAAAGCCCTTCTGCTCGGCGCGGCGCGCGGCGAGATAGTCAGAGGCGGAAAGCTCGGTCATCGGCGTCTTGCCGATGTTCTTCTTGAGCCAATAGATGAATTTCGTCACGGCGACGCCGTCCTTGATGTGGGCGTTGACCGTGTTCTTCTGCTCGGTCTCATTCTTGATGGACTTCATAAGCACGGAGGGGTTCGTCTCGTCCACGATCTCGACACCCTCACAAAGCTCGGAGACAAGGCGGTAGTTGCACACGCCCTTGTCGAGCAGTACCGTCTCCCCGGCGGGGATGGCAGCGGCGTAGTCGTAGAAGCTCTCATACGGGCGCGTTTCGATGCGGTTCTCGGCAAGATAGGCGCGAAGCTCGTCCGTGAGAACGGCGTCCTGCACGAACCAGAAGCACTGCTCCTCCGTGAGCGCAAGATAGGAGAGCACAACGGGGACATAGTCGATATCGCCGCCGCGGACGTTCAGCAGCCACGCGATATCATAAAGCGACGTGAGCAGATGGACGCTCGCGCCCTGCTTTTCCATCTCGGCGCGCACATCCGCGAGCTTGTCCGCGGTGGAACGGCCGGAGTATTCCGCCGTGAGGATGCGCACCGGCGCGTGCGGCAGCTCGGGGCGGTCGTCCCAGATGATGCCGACAAGATCTTCGCCGACGGCGAGCTTGGCATTCTTTTCCTCGGCAAGCGCGAGGAACTCCGCGCCGAGGCGCGCGTTGATGACGCGCCCGTCAAAGCCGAGCGTGCCGCCCTCCGGCAGCGCGGAGCGCAGGTATTCCATGATCGTCGGCACGCCCTCCTCGCCCATGCGGTAGAGCGTCACGCCGGTATTCTCCAGCTGGTGCTTCGCCTGCAGGAAATAGCGCGCGTCCGTCCAGAGACCGGCCTCGGTCATTGTTATAATGGCCGTGCCGGCGCTGCCGGTGAAGCCGGTGATGTAGGAGCGCGCCTTGAAGTGCGCGCCGACGTATTCGGATTCGTGGAAGTCCGCCGTGGGAACGACGTACACGTCAATACGGCGCTGTTCCATTTCCCGGCGCAGCCGGGAGAGTCTTTCAGGGATCATGGTTGTTCCTCCTTTATATTTTCAGACCCGCCGTTCGGCGGTGACGAAGATACGGTCTTTTCGCGAGCGGCCGCCGGTGTCGGTGACCGTTCCCTTGCCCTTGCCGCGCACGGAAATAACGTCGCCGTCGCGGATGGCGGCGTCCGTGTGCAGACACGGCACATAGTTGAGCGACACGCTGCCGAGACGGATGAGCTCTGCGGCGGTCGTGCGGGAGACATGGAAAAGCCCCGCGGTCACGGCGTCGAGCCGGAGGCTCTGCACCGTGAAGCTCACGGTTTCGGTCTTCACCTCTTCCTCCGGGACGTCCGCGAGAGCGATCTCCTCGCCGCGGACGGTATAGCGCCCGGCGCGGTCGAGCTCCGCGAGCGTTTTTACGACGCTCGGCAGGCAGAACACCCACGCCTCCGCGCCCCGGATGCGGATATCCCCCACCCACTCGCGGCGCACGCCGAGCGCGAGCAGCGCGCCGAGATAATCCCGGTGGCCCGGCTCGCCGAAGAAGCTGCGGAAATGCACCGCGCCGATATACTCCGAAGGGTCAAGCTCCTCCGCCGTGAGATAGAACGGGAGGAAGAACGCGCAGGTGCGCTCGCACTCCGTCCCGCCGCCGGAATAGACGACGGCCGTGCCGCGCAGCGAGGGGGTATTTTGCAGCTCCATGCGCTCCGCCGGAGTGAGAAAGGCGGTCGCCGTCACCGACGAGGTGCGCTCACAGCGCGCGGCAAGGTCCTCCGCGCGCCGAATAAGATCGTTCGTTTCCATAGCTGCGATTATATCACGCCGGTTTTGCGTTTACAATGCAAAAAGACCGCAGAATGTTTTCCACGGTCTTTTGTGCTTAAAATGTCTTGCCTGGGTTTGCCTCCGCAGGAGTCAAACAAGGTTTGTTTGAAGCGTTTAGCCGTAATCCTGTGTGGCAACAAACGCCTCGTGCTCGGCGAGCGTGGCGAAGAAGCGCATGCTCTTCGTTTCCATGTCGAGCGCAAAGTAGTAATACCCGGTCTGCTCGGGGTTGAGCGCGGCTTCGATAGACTTCATGCCGGGGTTGCAGATCGGTCCGGGCGGCAGGCCCTGATAGAGATAGGTGTTATACGGGCTGTCGGTGGCCTGGATGAGCTCGGTGGACATCGTCGTCTCGCCGGTCTCGCGGATGGCGTACACGACCGTGGAGTCGAGCTGCAGCGGCATACCGATGTTCAGGCGGTTATAGATGACCGAAGCGATCGTCGCGCGCTCGGCGTCGTTCGCGGCCTCTCGCTCGATGAGCGAGGCGACCGTGATCACCTGCTTGAACGTCAGATTCATGGCCTGCGCTTTCTGCCACATCTCGTCCGTGATGCGGTAATGGAGGTTTGAGAGGAATTTGTTGATCGCGCTCGAGGCCTGCATCCCCTGATAGAAGTAATACGTATCCGGGAAGAGGAAGCCCTCGAGCCGGTAGGGATCGCCCGTCTCCACGCCTTCAAGGAACGTATACGAGAACTCGGCGTTCGCCGCGGCAGCGTAGAGATCCTCCCTGCTGCACACGCCGTTTTCCTCGAGTCTGGCGAACACCTGGTCAAGGTTGTAGCCCTCGGGGAACATGACGAGCGTCTGGAGCTGCGAATCCGCGCCGGTCTGCATCTTTTTCACAAGAGCGCGGTAGTCCAGATTCGTTGTGAGCGCGTACGTCCCGGGGCTGAGCTGCACCTCCGCGTTCGAGAAGCGCGAATAGAGCTGGAAGAGCCACTTGTAGTTGATGAGGCCGTAGTCCTTCAAAATGCCGGAGACGGTGTTCATGTCCGCCACGCGGACGGTTTTCGTTCCGGTGACGTTGCCGTCGTCGTCCGTCACGTCCACGGTCTTCTGCGTAAAGGCGCTCTCCGGCAGCGTGATCTCCACGCTCTCCGCGCTCTTGTTGAGCGCGAGCACGTCCGAGGCCGCCATCCAGCCGAACACCGCGAGAAGCACGCTTGCGCAGAGGATGAACGCAGCGTACATAATGCCGCCCATGCATCCGATGCGCCCGTCGCGCCGGGAGCGGATGGGCATATACGCACGCTCCGCCTCGCGCGGGTCCAGCTCGGCCTCGACCGGCTGCGGCGCGGCTTTTTTCTTTTTCGGTTCCGGCTCCGGCTTCTTTTCCGGACGCGCCGTCCGGACGGAGCGCACCGGCTTTTTCTTCGCCGGCTTCGCGCTCTTCGCCGCCGGGGACTTCGGCGTCTCCGGCGCTTTCGGTGCGGCGGTCTCCGGCGCTTCCGGCGCGGCCGGGACACCGGCAGCCTTTACCGGCTCCTCCGCCGGAGGCGGCGTGGGCGCCATGTGTCGCCCGATGTGGTTTTCCTCTTCGGGCCGGATCTTTTCTTCGTCAGACATAAATGCTCTCCTTGGAGTTGTAACCGCCCGCGGCGCTCGGGCATAGAATACCGCAGACGGGGCGGAAAGCCCCGGCGGAACTGCGAAACGATGTTACCGACCGGTCGGAGCGCCGTGCGCGGCCGGGGCGCAAATATGGCACGGGGAAAGGGTATTCTCCATGTTCTGTGGAAATAATAACGGCTGTCTCTGGATCATCATCATTCTCATCCTGCTCTGCGGCTGCGGGTGCGGCGGCTGCGGCAACGGCTGCGGCTGCGGAAACAACAACGGCTGTGGGTGCGGCTGCTGACTTATTTTGCGAGACCCCTTCGGGGGTCTCTTTTTTTATTTCCGTTCGCGCGCCGCGAGAAGGAGTATTTTGGGCAGACGAATCATGCGCTTGAGGCGCTTCGGCTCGCGCAGCAGCCGGTAGAGCCATTCCAGTCCCAGCCGCTGCCAGCTCTCCGGCGCGCGGGGAATGTCTCCGGCGAATACGTCGAGTAGACCGCCGACGCCGATCATGACGGCATTTATTTTCTGCCGGTTTCGCGCCATCCAGAGCTCCTGCCGCGGCGCGCCGAGACCGAGAAGCAGCAGATCGGGCTTTTCCTGTTCTAGCGCTGCGAAAAGCGCCGTTTCATCGGAAATATACCCATTTTCCGCTCCGGCGATACGAAGACCGGGATAAGCGCTTTTCAGCTTCTCCCCCGCTCTTTGCGCGACGCCGGGGCGCGCGCCGTAAAGGAACACGCTGCCGGAGCGCTGCGCGAGCCGGGAAAGGAGCCGCGGCACAAGGTCTGCGCCCGTAACGCGCTCGGGAAGGGGCGTTCCCAGAATGCGCGCGGCACAGAGATCGCCCACGCCGTCCGCGAGCACGAGCGCCGCGCCGTTGACCGCAGCGGCATACGCCGCGTCCTCCCGGCAGTGCAGCACGATCTCGGGGTTGGCCGTTACGATATACCCGCCGGTACCGGAGCGCAGCAGCGCGTCGGCACGCTCTTCGGCTTCATCGAGCGTCAGCGCGTCGAACGCGACGCCGAGAATGTCTGTCTTCATACCTCTGAAAATACCTTGCCGATCTTTTCGCGGATGAGAAGGTCGGCCGATTCATCATAGCTCGTAGCGCCCATATTCACGAGCGCGAGCTTGCGGCCTTCGTAATAGCGCAGCAGTCCCGCCGCGGGATACACCGCGAGCGACGTGCCGCCTACGATTAGGACGTCCGCCTTCCGGATAAAGTTCACGGCATCGGTGATGTCGCGCTCGGCGAGCGGCTCTTCATAGAGCACGACCTCCGGGCGGAGCACGCCGCCGCAGGAGCAGTGCGGCACGCCCATGCCGGTGTTGACGGCCTCCTCGGGACAGGCCTTGCCGCATCTGGCGCAGCGGCAGCGGTGGATCGAACCGTGCAGCTCAATAACGCGCTTGCTGCCCGCGGCCTGATGCAGCCCGTCAATGTTCTGCGTGATGACGGCGCGCAGCTTCCCTTCCCGCTCAAGCTCGGCAAGCCGCCGGTGCGCCGCGTTCGGCTGCACCGATTTGTCCGGGATGAGCTTGGCGCGGTAAAAGCGGAAGAATTCTTCCGGGTTTTGCTCGAAAAACGTATGGCTCAGGATCGTCTCCGGTGGATATTTATATTCCTGCCGGTACAGCCCGTCCGTGCTGCGGAAATCCGGGATGCCGGATTCCGTGGACACGCCCGCGCCGCCGAAAAAGACGATGTTGTCGCTCCCGGCGATCCACTCGCGGAGCACCGCGATATTGTCCTGCATGGAAACACTCCCCCTTTTACTAAGGGTATTATACCAACTTTTTCCGATTTGCGCAACAGAAAACGGGAGACGGCGATCCCGTCTCCCGTTTTATCATAATATGAATATGAAAGGCCTCGCAGAGTTTGCGCTGCGGCGAGCCGCAGCCCCTCAAGCAAACCCCTCAACGGAGTGGGGGTTGCTTGAATTTGTTTAGGTATTCGGCCCCATGGTGTAGTTGGGCGCTTCGCGGGTGATGTAGATATCGTGCGGGTGGCTCTCGCGCAGACCCGCGGCGGTGATGCGCACGAACTGCGCCGTAGTGCGCAGCGTTTCAACGTCGGGCGCGCCGCAGTAGCCCATGCCGGAGCGGAGACCGCCGACCATCTGGTACACCGTGTCGGACACCGGTCCGCGGTACGGTACGCGGCCCTCGACGCCCTCGGGGACAAGCTTGGAGTTTTTCTCCTGGAAGTAGCGGTCCTTCGATCCCTTCGCCATCGCAGCGAGCGAACCCATGCCGCGGTAGACCTTGAACTGACGGCCCTGGAACACCTCGGTATCGCCCGGGGCTTCCTCACACCCGGCGAGCATGGAGCCGAGCATCACGACGCTGCCGCCCGCGGCAAGCGCCTTGACGATATCGCCGGAGTACTTGATGCCGCCGTCGGCGATGATGGGGATGCCGTATTTGTTGGCGATCTCCGCGCTTTCCATCACGGCGGTGATCTGCGGCACGCCGACGCCCGCAACGACGCGCGTTGTGCAGATGGAGCCGGGGCCGATGCCGACCTTGACGCAGTCCGCGCCCGCCCGGATGAGCGCTTCCGTGGCGGCGGCGGTGGCAACGTTGCCCGCGATGAGCTGCGCGTCGGGATACTTTGCCTTGATATTCTTCACGGCCTCCATGATGTTGCGGGAGTGGCCGTGGGCGCTGTCGAGCACGAGAGCGTCCGCGCCCGCGTCGAGCAGCGCGCCCGCGCGGTCGAGCACGTCCGCCGTGACGCCGATGGCGGCGGCGACGAGCAGACGGCCGCGGCTGTCCTTTGCGGCGTTGGGATACGCCACAGCCTTTTCGATATCCTTGATCGTGATGAGACCCTTGAGATGGAAATCCTTATCGACGATGGGCAGCTTTTCGATCTTGTGCTGGCGCAGCGTCTCTTTGGCTTCCTCGAGTGTGGTCCCCTCGCGGCCGACGACGAGATTTTCGCTCGTCATGAGCTCGCGGATCTTCCGGTCGGGGTTGGTCTCAAATTTCATATCGCGGTTGGTGATGATGCCGACGAGCTTGCCGGATTCGTCCACGATGGGAACGCCGGAAATGCGGTATTTGGCGCAGAGATTGTCCGCATCGCGCAGCGTGTGCTCCGCGGAAAGGAAGAACGGGTTGGTGATGACGCCGTTCTCGCTGCGCTTGACGAGATCGACCTGCTCGGCCTGCTGCTCGATCGTCATATTTTTATGAATGACGCCGATGCCGCCCTCGCGCGCGATCGCGATCGCCATGCGTGATTCGGTCACGGTGTCCATGGCCGCGCTCATGATGGGGATGCCGAGACGGATCTTCTTCGTGAGATGCGTTTCGAGCTTCACATCGCGCGGAACGACGGAGCTCTCCGCCGGGACGAGCAGCACGTCGTCAAAGGTGAGCCCTTCGCCGACGAAACGGTTGGCATAAGCACTGTTCAAGACCATATCCTCCTGTTATTTCGATCGTATTCTGCACATGGCTTTCGGGTATTTTTCCTATCTTAGCGCATCGCGAAAGGGCTGTCAACTCCAAGAAGGGGTTTTGGCAAAAACAAAATCCCCGCTCGGATGAGCGGGGATCTGTGCGATCAAAATTAATAATAGCGCTTGTTCTTGCGGGCGGCCTCGGATTTCTTGCGGCGCTTGACGCTGGGGCTCTGGTAGTACTCCTTCTTACGCAGGTCAGCCAGAACTCCGGCCTTCGCGCAGGAGCGCTTGAAGCGCTTCAGAGCGGCATCCAGAGACTCGTTTTCCTTGACATGGATTTCAGACATTCTATATCCCTCCCTCCGCAGGCGCCGAAACGCTTTGGAAGTTCAAACTTTCGGCTTTTAACGTAGGCATTATAAGCTTTCCGGCGTTTCTTGTCAAGGGCGAGATTGGGAACAAACCGTGAACTTTGCCAAATCGCCGCCCGGTGCAAAAAAAACGGATTGCATTCCTCCGCCGCTCATGGTATAATTGGCATACGCACCACAGCGGTGCGCCATCCGAAAGAATCTATCGACCAAAAGGAGGCCTCTATGAAAAAAATCACCGCCCTTCTTCTCGCGCTTCTGCTTGCGCTCTCGCTCTGCACTATGGGCGCAGCAGCAGATGAGACCGTCACCATTGTGCTCGAACCGGCCGACGATACGCTCCTCACCGCCGAAGGGCTCGCGCTGTTCTTTGTAGACCGCGCAGCCGTTAAGGAAGAGACGGAGACCTCCGTTTCCTGGTACAAAGAGACGACCGCGAACGGCAAGACCGAACGCGAGCTCATTGAGGAGATGCCGCTCGTCATCCGCCCCGGCAAGGGCGGCACAGAGACGCGTATTTTCGTCGCGGACGGCTATAAGCCGACACAGGCGCTCATCGATGCCGTGGATAAATACGCGCCCGAAAAGGACCCGGACAGCGAGCACGTTTACCGCTGGCACCGCGTATTCAATCAGGACTGCTCGTGGCGCGGCCTGCGCTACGGCACCTGCCGCGACTACTGCGGCATTGAGTTCGATCTTGCCCGCGGCCCGCACACCTACGAGGACGATACATGCACCGTGTGCGGCCGGAGCAAGCGGGGCGAAGAGCCTGAGCACGTCCACAGTTTTACCCCATGGACCCCGCTGGACGACGGCATGCACCATGGACGCGAGTGTGCCTGCGGTTATTCGGAAATGGGCGAGCACAACATGGAAACGGAAAGGATTCAGTACCCCAACAAAGCTGTCATCATTGAACGCTGCACTATTTGCAGAATTGAATATCGTAGTGAAATGGCGTAAGTATGCTCTTCACATATCCGTCCCCGGTTTTCCGGGGACGGATTTTTTGTGCGTTTACATTCGCGGCGGCGTGTGGTAAAATTATTAATTACGGAAGAGAGGGGGCGCGCGGATGCTCGAAAAGCTGAAAGGTCTCTCGCAGAAATACGCGGAGATCGAATACATGCTCTCGCAGAGCGAAGTCTGGGCGGACGCGCAGAAGGCCGCGGCGCTCAGCCGCGAGAAGGCAGAGCTTGCCCCTCTGATGGAGGCCTATGCGCGCTACGAGACCTTCCGGCAGGAGGCCGAGAGCGCGGAAGAGCTTCTCTCCGACCCCGAAATGAAAGACCTTGCGCGCGAAACGCTCAGCGAAGCGCGCTCCGGCATGGAACGCACGGCGGAGGAGCTGAAGATCCTCCTGCTGCCGAAGGACCCGGACGACGGGAAAAACGTCATCGTGGAGATCCGCGGCGGCGTCGGCGGAGAGGAGAGCGCGCTTTTTGCCGCCGATCTCTTCCGGATGTACGAAATGTACGCCGAGCGGAAGGGCTTCTCGGTGGAGATCGTCAACCGCAGCGAGACCGAGCTCGGCGGCATCCGGGAGATCGATTTCATCGTCGGCGGCACGAACGCCTTTTCGCGTTTCCGGTTTGAAAGCGGCGTGCACCGCGTGCAGCGCGTGCCGGAAACGGAGACGCAGGGCCGCATCCACACGAGCACCTGCACCGTGGCGGTGCTGCCGGAGCTGGAAGAAGCTGAATTTCATCTTGACCCCGCCGAGCTGCAGATCGACACGTTCCGCTCCTCCGGCGCAGGCGGGCAGAAGGTCAACAAGACCTCGAGCGCTATCCGCGTGACGCACCTGCCGACCGGCACGGTCGTGGAGTGTCAGGACGAGCGCAGCCAGTATAAAAACAAGGCGCGCGCGCTGAGCGTGCTCGCCTCGCGGCTCGCGCAGGCGGAAAAGGAGAAACAGGACGCCGCCGTTTCCGCGCAGCGAAGATCGCAGGTTGGCTCCGGCATGCGCAACGAGCGCATCCGCACCTACAATTTCCCGCAGGGGCGCGTGACCGATCACCGCATCGGTCTGACGCTTTATAAGCTCGACGCTGTGATGAACGGCGATCTGGACGAGCTCATCGACGCGCTGCTCACCGCGCGCCGTGCCGAACAGCTCCAAAATTCCGAAAACGGAGGCATGTAAGAGCATGGAAACCCGTGTTTATACTGAAGAGAACGATATCCCCGTCGCCGCGGCGTCGCTGCGGCTCGGCGGTCTCGTGGCCGTGCCGACGGAGACGGTGTACGGTCTCTGCGCCAACAGTCTCGACGCCGGGGCGGTCGCGCATCTCTATGAGGTCAAGGGCCGCCCGGAGGTAAAGCCGCTCTCGCTCATGGTGGCGGGCCCGGCGGAGATCGAAAAGTACGCGGAACATATCCCCCCGGCGGCGTTTATTCTCGCCGCGCGGTTCTGGCCCGGCCCGCTCACGCTTGTGCTGGAGGCGAAAAAAGACGTTGTCCCCTCCATCGTGCGCGCGGGCAAGGACACCGTCGGGCTGCGCTGCCCGGCGCACCCGCTCACGCTCTCGCTGCTCGAACGCGCCCGGCTGCCTCTTGCCGGGCCTTCGGCGAATCCCTCCGGGGCTCCCAGCCCTACGACCGCGCAGCAGGTGCTCGCCTACTTTGACGGGCAGATCGAAGGCGTGATTGACGGCGGCGAATGCACGCTCTCACGCGAGTCCACGATCCTCGATCTGACGCAGAAGCCCTTCAAAATTTTGCGCGAGGGCGCGCTGGCAAAGGAAGAGATCGAAAACGCGCTCCTCTCCGGCGTGCGGCTCATCGGCGTGACGGGCGGCTCCGGCAGCGGCAAGACGACCGTAACGCAGTTTCTCGCCGCACAAGGTGTGCTCGCGCTCGACTGCGATAAAATATACCACGAACTTCTCGAAACGAACGCGGATATGCTCGCGGAGATCGAGGCGCGCTTCCCCGCTGTTTTCAAAAACGGAAAACTCGACCGGAAGATGCTCGGCGCGATCGTCTTTGCCGTGCCGGAGGCGCTGCGCGATCTCAATGCCATCACGCACCGCTATGTCCGCGAGGACATTTACCGCCGTCTGCGCGAATACGTCTGGCAGGGCGGCACCGTTGCCGTTGTGGACGCCATCGCGCTTTTTGAAAGCGGCATTTCCGAGGACTGCGTGTTCACCGTGGGCGTCACCGCCACGGACGACGAGCGCTGCGCGCGTATCATGGCGCGCGACGGCATCGACGCGGACTACGCGCTCGCGCGCATCGAGGCGCAGCCGGACGACGAGTATTATGAAATGCGCTGCGATTATCTGCTGCGCAACGACGGCACGCCGGAAGAACTGAAAGCCAAATGCCGGGAGCTTTTCGGCATCGGTTAATAAAAGACAGTATAAAAAGTACAGAAAGGATAGATGTTTTTATGGAAGAAAAGAATGAACTGGACGCTCTGCGGGAAAAACTCCTTTACAAGCAGAAGCAGGGCTACGATATCATCGATGTGGACGAGCGCATCAAGCTTGAGGAATACGCGACGGCGTATAAGGCATATCTGAACGCCGCGCGCACCGAGCGCGAGGCCGTGACCGAGGCCATCGCGCAGGCCGAAGCGCTCGGCTTTGTGCCGTATGAGCGCGGCATGGTGCTCGAGCCGGGCACAAAGATCTATAAGAGCGTGCGCGGCAAGGCGCTCATGCTCGCCGTTATGGGCCGCGAAACGCTCGACCATGGCGCGAACATCGCCGCGGCGCACGTCGATTCCCCGCGCCTTGACCTCAAGCCCATCCCCCTCTACGAAAAGGACGAGATCTGCCTTCTCAAGACGCATTACTACGGCGGCATCAAGAAATACCAGTGGGTCGCCATCCCGCTGGAAATCCACGGCGTCGTGACAAAGAAGGACGGCGAGACCATTGAGGTCGTCATCGGCAAGGATCCCGAGGATCCGAAGTTCACGATCACCGATCTGCTGCCGCATCTCGCAAAGGACCAGATGGCCAAGCACGGCTCGGACATCATTCCGGGCGAGTATCTGAACCTTCTCGCCGGCAGCGTCCCCTACGCCGGGGAGGGCACCAAGCGCGTGATGCTCGCGGTCATGTCGCTTCTGAACGACCGCTACGACATCACGGAAGAGGACTTCCTCTCTGCCGAGCTGGAGGTCGTGCCGAGCTTTGAAGCGTGCGACATCGGCGTGGACCGCTCGTTCATCGGCGGCTACGGTCAGGACGACCGTGTGTGCGCCTATGCCGAGCTCAAGGCCATTTTCGACACCGAGACGCCGGATCGCACCGCCGTGTGCGTCCTCGCCGACAAGGAAGAGATCGGCTCGATGGGCGTTTCCGGTATGCAGAGCCGCGCGTTTGAAACGTTCATGGCCGACCTCTGCGAGCAGCAGGACGTGCACCTCCGCGACTGCTTTGAAAACAGCTTCTGCGTCAGCGCGGACGTCTGCAACGCCTATGACCCGACGTTCTGGGACGTGAGCGAGTACCCCAACCGCAACGGCGCCCGCGCCAACTACGGCGTCGGCAAGCTGCGCAAGATCTTTGCCGACAACGGCGTTGTCTGGCAGATGAGCGAGCTCGGCAAGGTCGATCAGGGCGGCGGCGGAACGGTCGCACAGTATATGGCCAACCGCAACATCGATACTATCGACGCCGGTACGCCCGTGTTCTCGATGCACGCTCCCTTTGAGACCGTGACGAAGTTTGACTGCTACCAGACCTACAAGGCCATGTGGGCGTTCTATAAGGACAGATAATTTTTCATCATGCTCCCTCTTTGAGGGAGCCTCACGCCAAAAGATACCGGCGGCTATCGGAAACGATAGCCGCCGGTGTTTTGCGTTTGATCATTTAATCAGTCCCTGCAGCAGACTGTTGCCGCCGGCACTCTGCGCCTGACCGCTGCTCAGGCAGAAGATCACGTCGTCCACATCGTAGTAGTCCACAAACTTCGTCAGCGGGCGGCTGAAGTATTTGCGGTAGTCCATCACATAGACATACTGATAATGCTGTGTGAGATAATACCCGAACGGATTGCCGTTGGAGTTTTTGACGAGCAGGCACGCGCTGCCGTCGGTGATGTCGTTATTTATGAACGTGCACAGCGGGAAGTCGCCCGTGAGGAAGCACATGTATTTGTCGTTCCCGTGGATCTGGGTAATGAGCGTCTGCTCATAACCGCGGTTGGAGAGCGAGTCGTTGCTTCCCTGGTTGATATAGAGATGCACATCTCCGGGCGGGACATAGCCGTAGACCTGATCGGCCGTGAGCTTGCCGCTCTGGTGGGCCTGATAGTAAAGACTGCCGTAAAACGGCTCCTGCACGATCTCCTCATACTCGCTGAGCGGCACCGGCTCAAAGCCCGCCATTTTTGCCCATTCCGCATAGGCGTACCACGCGCCGAGCGCCGTCCAGTGGTGGTCGGTGCGGAAATAGATGTACTCGCCGTTGTGCGGCAGGAGTGAGTTGTAGGTGTCTACGCAGTAGACATTGTCGCCCATTTGGGAATTTACATAGGCGAGGATATCCTCCTCGCATGCAACGCCGATCGACTCGCGGTACTCACGCGGGAGCATGAGCGTCGTCCCGTGGAGGACGAATACGTCAAAGACGCGGCATTTCCCCTCCAGCAGATCGGCCGCGCGCGTCACATTGGCGGCGTAGGTGTCCGAATAATACTGGCTGAAAGCCGTATAGGTATAGGCGCTGTCGCCGATCTGGATGACGGCGCCGAGCGTTACGAGCTCGTCGTCCGGGTTTTCCCCGCCCCACTCCGGTTCCGGCGTAGGCGTCGGTTCCGGGGTCGGCGTCGGTTCGCTTGTCGGCTTTGCCGGGTCGGTGCTCGTCTCCGGCGCTGGCGTGGACGGAACGGGGATCTTGTCTCCGGCAGAGGCATTGCCGTACACCGTTACGGAGGAGTCGCCGTACAGCGCTTCGAGCCGCTGCGCGGCCATGATCCAGCCGTCACGCCCCGGGAACGTGTCCGAAAACCAGAGACTGATATCGGAAAAATAGCTTCCGTCCGTCACGGCGGAAAGAGAAAACTCCGGAAACGTCTCCAGCGTGCGCTTTTCCTTTGCCGACACCGTCGGGCGCAGCGGCAGTATCCACGCAATGACCGTGAGAATGCCCAGCGCGAGGAAGAACGGCAGCCCCGGCAAACGGGCGCGGCGTTTCTGTTTTTCCGCATGGGCACGCCGGGCGCGGCGGCTTATGATTTCGTGTTCATCGTGCATAGGATCCCTCTCAGAACCGGAAGTATAGGAACGGATTAAAGCTGTTGCCGACAAGGCACGCTGTGCTCAGAAGCAGCAGCAGAACCGGCGCAACGCCATAGGCCGCAACGGAATAGCTTTTCTGCGCAAGGGTGCTCCCCTCTCCGGCGCGCTCCCAGCGCTTCGCAAGATACGAAAACACCGGCGTTGCCGCCGCGGCGCAGAAGATGAGCAGATACATATGGCTCTTTATCTCCGCCGTAACGGTGAAGCTCGTAAAGGCGTTGCCGTTGCCGCAGAACATGCCACGCACGACCGCCGCGGCGAGCGGGAGCGATGTGAACTTGAAGAGCACCCACCCGAAGAGCACCGCGAGCGGGAGCGTGATGTGGGAAAGGATCGCCGAGACCGCCTTCGGCAGCTTGTCGAGCAGCTTCTGCCAAAACAGCCGGTCGAGCATGAGCAGAACAAAGTAATAAAGCCCCCAGAGCACAAAGTTCCAGCTCGCCCCGTGCCAGAGGCCGGTAAGCGCCCAGACGATGAAGAGGTTCAGAAACGCGCGCGCTCTTCCCTTCCGGTTGCCGCCGAGCGGGATGTACACATAATCGCGGAAAAAGGTGCCGAGCGACATATGCCACCGCCGCCAGAACTCCGTAGCCGTGCGGGATATGTAGGGATAGTTGAAGTTTTCGAGATAGTGCAGCCCGATCATCTGTCCCATGCCGATGGCCATATCGGAATAGGCGGAAAAATCGAAATAGATCTGGAACGCATACGCAATTATGCCGATCCAGAGCGCAAGCGCCGGCGTGTTGGAAAGCGCCGCAAGGTTTTCCGCCAGCTGTGAGGCCGAACCGATGGCGGCGTCCGTGAGCAGAAGCGAATCGGCAAGCGCGCCGCAGGCATTTGCGAGCACCGTTTTCTTTGCAAGGCCAACGGCAAAGCGCGTACAGCCGCGCGCACGGTCGGTCGTCTCGTCACGGCCATCGAAGAGTTCCTTCGCGATGGTCTTGTACCGGACGATGGGACCGGCGATGCACTGGTGGAAGAGCGCGGCGTAGAGCAGCACATGCCAGTATTTATCCTGCGCCTCGGCGTCGCCGCGGTACACATCCACAACATAGCTCAGAAGCTGGAACGTATAGAACGAAATGCCGAGCGGCAGCGCGATGCGCTGCACGAACGCCGGTACGTCCCCGAAGATCGAGCAGACCATGCCCGCGTATTTGAAAAACCCGATCAGGCCGAGATTCACGACGCACGCGAGCGCGACCCAGAGCTTGGCGTTTTTCTCTTCCCTTTGCGCTCTTTGCACACGCAGAGCAAAATACCAGTCAAAAAGCGCCATCGCCATCAGCAGCAGCACATACACCGGCTCGCCCCACGCATAGAAGATCAGCGAGAAAACGAGCAGGCTGATGTTCTTTGCCCGCAGACTGCGGCAGAGCGCATACACCGCCATACTCAGCGGCAGAAACGCATAGAGAAATATCAGGCTGGAAAATACCATACGGAAACACCTTTGCGGCAAAATTTCAGAATAGATTATAGGTAAAAATTCCCGTTTTGTCAATTTCCACAAATGAAGAATGTATACAGATGCGCACGGCGCGGCATACTTCTTCGGAGGAGGGTTGCCGCATGGAGGAAAGAGAACAGGAAGCCCTGCGTGAGCTTGGCGCCGCACGGGTCGGAGAGATCCACTGCATCACGATCATCGGGCAGGTCGAAGGACATGTGATGCTGCCGCCGGACACGAAAACGACCAAGTACGAGCACATCATGCCGCTGCTCGCCGCAGTGGAGGAAACAGAGGATATCCGCGCGCTGCTCATACTGCTCAACACCGTCGGCGGCGACATTGAAGCGGGGCTCTGCCTTGCCGAGATGATTGCCGGAATGAGCAAGCCGACGGCGAGCGTCGTTCTCGGCGGCGGGCATTCCATCGGCGTGCCGCTCGCGGTGGCGGCAGACCGGTCGTTCATCGTGCCGAGCGCCGCCGTGACGATCCACCCGGTGCGGCTCACAGGCGTTGTGATCGGCGTGCCGCAGACGTACGATTATATTTCGCGCATCAGCGATAGGATCGTCCGGTTCATCACCGGCCATTCCCACATCACGCCGGAGAGATTCACCGAGTATATGATACGCACCGGCGAGCTGACGCAGGACATCGGCAGCGTGCTCGACGGCGAGGAAGCCGTCCGAAGCGGGCTCATCGACCAGCTCGGCGGGCTTTCCGACGCGCTTGAATACCTGCACCGGCGCATAGAAAAAGAGAAGTCAGTTTGACTTCTCTTTTCTGCTAATTAAATATAAAATCAACATTACGACGCCGAGACCCAGCAGCGCGCCGGCGGTGTCGATGAGCACGTCCCGCACCTGACTGCCGCGGTGGGAAAATATCTGGAGCGTTTCATCTATCGCGCCGGTCAGCGTGCCGAGACCCCAGGCGGTGAAAAACCGCTTTTTCCCGACGCTCTCCAGTCGGAGAAACAGAAGCGCTGCAAACACCGCATACTCCGTGACGTGCGCCGCCTTGCGGATGAGATGGCTCGTCGGCTGCTCGGCAACGCCGTCGCCGTCCTCGTCCGTCATATAAGTGAAAGCGTCCGGCCCGAGTCCGACCTTTTCCGCCGCGGCGTTCAGGAAGAACAGGATATCGTCGCTGATTTTCCCCGAAAGCTCACGCGAGACAAGTGAGTTGCCCCAGATGAACACGAGCGCGAGAACGATCAAAACCGTCAAAATGCGTTTGCGTTTCATTTCAGATCTGCGGCTTCTTTACGCGGATACGCGCAATGAAGCAGAAGCCTACGATGAAGAGCACGCCGCCCATCACCCACGGCATAATACTCTCGTTCGCGAGACGGACGAGAGATACGAGCGGCACGATGACCGCCGACCAAGTGACCGGCAGACCCTCGAACGAGGTGCGGTTCTCGCTCGTGGTCTCCTGGCGCTTCTGCTCGGTGACGTTAAAATACCCCAGCCGGATGACGGCGCAGAGCGTATAGAACATCAGCACTGCCATGGCGATACCCGTAATGCCCATCGCGTGGCCGATGGCGCTCGGCAGCACACCGAACGACACGAGATCGCACAGCGAATCGATCTGGATGCCGAACACCTCGGCGTCCTTCGTGCGCTTCGTGGCGCGGGCGATTTTCCCGTCGAACATATCGCAGAGGCCGCAGAGTGCAAGGCCGATCACCGCCGGCCAGACCTTCCCGTCTGCCGCGGCGCAGATGCTCCCCACCGCAATGCACAGCTCTATGTATGTCAGAATGACCGATACATTCCAGAATCCAACGAATTTCTTGCTCACTGTCCGTTCTCCGTTTCAAAAAAATATATCTTATCATAAAGCACGCGAAGACATTTTTCAAGAGCGGGATTTGACGCGGCGGACACTCTCTGCTATTCTGTAAGAACACACCATACTGCACCGGAGGTCTTTTTATGACCCGTTGGGAAAATACATCGGTTTACCGCGCTCTCGGCACGCTCTCGGCACTGCCGGTGCGCGCGCTCTCGCGTCTGCCGCTCGAAGCCGGCAAACGGCGCTGCGGTCTTTCGTTTTCACAGTGGTTTCTCCTGCTCGGCATGGGGGCGATGCTCTGCGTGCCGCACGGGGCGTGGAACAATCTCTACGCCGCGCTCTTCGCGCTCGCCGCGCTCTTAGTCTACTGGTTCGGCTGCGCGGCGCGAAAGGATGCGCCGCGAAACATCGGAGACCTCGGCCCCGCCGCGCTCGGCTTTCTTTTAATGACTGTTCTTTGCACGCTCTGGGCGGGAAACAAAGCGGGCAATCTCCGCGTGGCGCTCTTTTTCTGGACGGGCTTTCTGCTCGCGTATCTCACGGCGGCGCAGTTTCGCACACGGACCGAGCGGCGCGCCGCGGCGGCGGCCCTATACATCACGCTGCTCGCCGTTTCGCTCTACGGGCTGTGGAACTATGTCACCGGCGCGGAGGCCTCGGACGTGCCGATCGACGGCGAGATGTACCGGCGGCTCGGCGCGACGCTCGAGCACGGCATCAACTGCGGCGAATTTCTCGCCATGGCGCTGCCCATCGCGCTCGTCTGGGTGCTGACTGCCCCGACGAAGGCACGGCGCATCGCGCTCACCGTCCCGCTTCTTCTCCCCTGCGCGGCGATTTTGCTCACATACGCCCGCACCGGTTGGATCATGCTCGCGCTCGCGCTTGTGCTGCTGCTCTGGTACAAAAAGAAGATTTTGCTGCTTCCGGCGGCGGCGCTCGGCATCGGCGCTCTGTTTCTTCTGCCGGAGAGCCTGCAGGCGCGGTTCTTGTCGATGCTCGATTTCTCCAACGCTTCGGCGTCCGGACGGTTTGTGCTCTGGAGCGAGTGTCTGGCCGTGTGGAAGGATCACTGGCTGCTCGGCATCGGGCTGGGGCCGGAGAATTTCTCCGCGGCTTACGCCCCCTATGCTACCGGTCTTCTCGATTTTCAGCCGCCGCACTCCAATATGCTGTATCTTGAAATGTTCCTCTCGACCGGCATAGTCGGCGGACTTTTGTTCTGCGGCTTTTTCTTCGGCATTTTCGTGCGGCTGCGCCGCGCGGTGCGCGCCAGGCCCGAAAAGCGGGACCGTTGGGAAACGCAGGCCCTCATCGCCGCGCTCGCCGGAGCCGCGCTCGGCGGCATTCCGGAGTATATCTGGTTTTACCCGCGCATTCTCTTTTTCTGGTGCGCCCTCTTCGGCATGGCGCTCGCCGTTTCGGACGACAACTAACAGCTAAGACCACCGGTGTAAACGGCGGTTCTCTTAGAGCAAGCGGCGTGACGGAAACCGTCACGCCGCTTCAGCCTGTCGAAAACGCCTCGCAGAGTTTGCGCCCGCAGGCGCAAATAAAGTTCAAAGCATTTTTGCCGGCGGCGTGTACGTCGGCAAAAATACTTCTCGGCTCGCAAACGCGCGAGCGAAGCGAGTGCGCTGCGGCGAGCCGCGGCCCCTTCAAACGAGAGCCCAACGCAGTGGGTCTCGTTTGAGAGCGTGGCAAAAATACTTTTTTGACAAGCTCAAAGCCCCGAAGCATAGTTTGCTCCGGGGCTTTGTCACTTATGATTTTCATCCCGCGTTGCCGGACGAGGCGTTGCCGTAGGAGGCGTAGTAGTTCCCGGCGGAGGCATAATAGGCGTCGCCGCCGGAAGCGTTGCCCGCCGAGGCGGTCTTGGGGCCGCAGCCCGCAAGCGTGAGCAGCAGCGCCGCGGCGCTGAGAACGATGGCAAGGATCTTTTTCATGGATGGTACTCCTTTTCTTTTTGTCAATGGTTGTTATTCTTCGATATATCGATGCGCCCGGCGCGGAGCAGGAGGAGAGATACCGCGCCGGGTTGCGCAGCAGGAAAATTATGCAATGGCCGCTCCTGCGGCAATGGCGGCGAAGAGCGTGTCCACTTCCCCGCTCTCCCACCCGGCGGTGAGAAGCCGCCGGTCGCGCACAAGACCGAGCTCCTGCCCGGAGGTGAGCGCTTCCGCCGCAGTCCGCACCGTTTCAAGGCGGGTTTTCAGCGCCGCGTCGTTTTCGCCGTAGCGCGCGGCGTAGGCCGCGCCGGCGGCGCGCGCCGAGGCTGTGTCACGTCCGTCCGCGAGATACCGGCCGAGGATGGATTCCGCCCAGCGGTACGCGCCGACCGCGCCGGAGGCGGGGTCATAATCCTGCGCGAGCCGCTCAAGAATGCCGCCGATACCGGCGAGCGGTTCTGTCTCTTCCGGCGCAGGCGAAATCTCCGGCAACGATCCCGGCGTAACTGCCGGGGTCTCCGTCGGCTTCGACGTGGCTGCGGCGGCGCGCGATTCAAGCGGCAGACCCGCCGCTGCCATCGCTCCCGCCAGGAACACCAGTGTCAATATAAGGATGACAACTCTTTTTTTCATTGTCTTCTCCTTTCGGGAAGCATTTATCCGGCGAGGCCGTTCACGTCCGTACTGCCGTTTAATTCCACATTGTTCAGCACATTGTTCAGCTCTCCGAGCGTCTGCACCGTGACGCCGTGAGAGCGCAGCCACGCGTTCGTGCGCGCGGAGGCCGTAAACGGACGGACGCTGTAATAATTGTAGACATATTCGCCGCTGCTGTTGGTGTGGACGCCGGTGGCGGTGATGTAGATCGGTTCGATCGTCCGATAGAAATCCTCGTCCTGAATGATCTTGACGCCGCCGATGTTGCCGTCGCGCAGATCGGGGACGATGCAGGTATCGTAAAGCTCCCAGAATTCGTCCGGTGTGAGCGTGAGCCCCTGCTGCGTCGGTGAGCTTGACTCATACCACTGAATGCTCGCAGAAAATACGGCAGTCTCGCTCCGGTCGCACGGGAAGAGCGCACGCTCCTCCATCAGCTCGCGGGAGTTGAGAAGCTCTTCGTACTGCCGGATGTTCCGGCTGATAACGTCGTTCTCCGCGGGGAAGCCGACGGTAGCGTCGCCGCCGGTCACATACGGGGGGTACTTATCCGCAGCATAGATATACACGCGGCGCGCGAGGAGCTTTCCGTCCGTGCCGTAATAATCGATCCGCAGCGGGAAGGTGTTGATTCCGTTCTGATTTTCGTAAGCTTTTTTGTTTGCGATAATGTCCTTTTGCAGAGAGAGGAGCTTTTCGATGTTCTCCGGCTGTATGATGCGCGTTTCATTGTATCCGCCCCAGCCGAACACCGTGGCGTACCCGATCTCGTCCACATCGGGCTGATAGCGCTCAACGCCGAACACATCGAGCTCGGTGACGACGACGAGCGCGCAGAGCAGCGCGCAGAAAACGCCGAGACCCTTCCAGTGCCGGTCAAACACGCGCAGCGTTTTGCGCATGAGCGCCTCCGCGCCGAACCAGCCGACCGCCGCGCCGAAGAGCATGGCAAAAAGCAGGATCGCCACTCTCGCCGGAGTGCCGTCGTTCCCGGCGGCATAGGAGCCGACATTGAATACAGTTTTGAGGATCAGCAGCGCCATGCCGAGCGCGCCCACGGCGGCAAGCCCCCAGCGGAAAATGGGGCGCAGCACCGGAACGGCGACGACCTCGCCCGCGGCCTCCATCCGCCGGTGGCGGAAGAAGATCACCGCGAGCCCCGCGAGGATCACGCCCGCCGCGGCATAGATGGCCGTGAGGGGGATCGCATACGAATAGGATCCCACATAGTTGTTGGAAAAGTAATAGAGCGGCGAGAGGATCGCAAGCTCCCAGCCGGTGCCTCTCACGCCAAAGAGCAAAAACTCCGCTATGTACCGGGTCACGACCTCGATCCCGACAAAACCGTAGAGCGCGATAACATAGAGCGCCGGGAGCACCGCCGCGTTTCCAGTGAACACCGTGCAGAACGACGCGAGACCGAAGAACGCTATGTTCATCAGCACCACCGCGGCGGCCGAGCACAGAAGGTATGGGGTGCACGGCGAGCCCGCGCCGCCGTAGAGAAGCAAACTCACGAGCATCGCGATAATGCACGGCAGGATGAGAAGCGTCAGCCCGGCGAGCAAACTTGAAATGAGAAGCGCCTCGCGCGTCACGGGCAGCGCCGATATGTATGCTGCGGAGGTCTTGCGGAACATCCAGCCGTAGACAGCGACCGCCATCACCACCGCCGCGGCCGCCGCGGCAACGATCTCCCGGCGCGTCAGGTTGCTGAGGATGCTGTAGCTCACATACTCGCTCATTTCCGTAAACTCGGAATTGAAATACTGCCCGCACATGAGCGTAAGAAAGCAGAGCACCACGGCATAGGCCGCGCCGATGATCCAGAAGCGGGAGAGAGCCCGTATGTATATCGCCTTATTAAAGAACGTTCTTTCGGACGGCATCGTCCACACCTCCCAGCTCGTAAATGAAAATTTCCTCCAGCGTCAGCGGCACGGAATCCATGAACAGCGGGTGCAGCTTTTCGAGCCACGCGAGATTGTCCTCTTCCCTGCCGCGCAGTATGAGCGTCTGCAGCTTGCCGGTCGAGGAGCGGTGGAGAATGTCCAGTCCTTCCTCCGGCAGCGCCGCGCCGTCCGGCAGGGCGAGCAGCACCTTGGTCGTCGTCTCCTGCAATTCGGAAACGCTCTTTTCCAGCAGGCAGCGGCCGCGCTGCATGATGCCGACGTGGTCGCACACGTCCTCCAGCTCGCGGAGGTTGTGCGACGATACGAGCACCGTCATGCCCTCCTCCGCCACATCCTCCATGACAAGGGACCACACCTGCCGCCGCATCACGGGGTCGAGGCCGTCCACCGGCTCATCGAGCACGAGTACCTCCGGCCGCGCCGCAAGCGCGATCCAGAAGGCCGACTGCTTCTGCATGCCGCGCGAAAGGCGGCGGATGGGGCGCGTATCGTCAAGCGCGAAGATCTCGCGCAGCTTTTCGTAGCGTTCGGTGTCGAAGCGGGGATAGAGCGCGCGCGTAAATTTCATAAGATCACGCGTCGTGCTCGTGGAGGTGAAATACGGCTCGTCCGGGATGCAGAGCATCCGCGCCTTGACCGAGGGGTTTTCAAATACCGGTTCCCCATCGAGCAGCACCGAGCCCGCGTCCTGCCGCAGCACGCCCATCATGTGACGGATGGCGGTCGTCTTGCCCGCGCCGTTCGGACCGATGAGACCGTAGACCGAGCCGGACGGCACCGTGAGATTCAGCGCGTCGAGCGCTTTGAATCCTTCGTAGATCTTTGTAACGTTTTTCAGTTCAATGCTCGCCATAGCCGTCGTCTCCGATCTTTTCTATGATCTCTTCCTCGCTCACGCCGAGCCAGCGAAGCTCGCGCACCGTTTCCTCCAGCCGGGCGAGAAGCTCCTCGCGCCGCGGGTCGCTCTGCGGGGAGAACTGGGCACAGAAGCTGCCCTTGCCGGGGACGGAGACGATGTACCCCTCGCTCTCCAGCTCGTGGTAGGCACGTTGGATCGTGTTCGGGTTGATGGCGAGCGATACCGCAAGCTCGCGCACCGAGGGGAGCTTTTCCCCCGGCTGCATCGCACCGGTGACGACAAGCCGCCGCAGATCGTCCTTGACCTGCTCATAGATCGGGCGCCCGTCCCGGTAATTGATCGTGACCATGCCGCCACCTCCTTCCGTGTATCAACTGTACTATGAAACTTAACATAGTTAATACAGTTTGTCAACCAGCAAAATAGAAAAAACCGCCTCCCCTGTGTAAGGGGAGGTGACGCGGCGAAGCCGCGGCAGAGGGGTTGTCTTCTTCCGGCAGCTACAACCCCTCAGTCAGCCTGACGGCTGCCAGCTCCCCTGTTAGGGGAGCCAAGTGGGTTTGCAGAAAACTATCTTGCCTCCCCTAACAGGGGAGGCGGCAAAACCGGAGGTTTTGACGGAAGGGTTTCTCCGCCGGAAGAAGGCAATCCCTCAGTCAGCTTCGCTGACAGCTCCCTTTGCACAAGGGAGCCTTATTCAGCAGGATACTTTATCAAGCTCCCGCTCGCAGTCGGGCATTTTCTTTACCTGCACATCACGGAAGAGCTTGCCGCGCATCGTTACCACGGACACATGGCGCAGCGCCTCGAGATCTTCGAGCGGATCTCCCGCCGTGACGATGAGATCGGCGCTCTTGCCGGGCGTGAGCGAGCCGGTAACGCCGTCGATCCCCGCGATCTTCGCATTGCCGAGCGTCGCGGTGTGCAGCGCGAAGGCGTTGGATACGCCGCAGAACGTGTGGAAATAGCGCACCTCGCGCCACATGTCGTAGTGCGTGATGTACGGGCAGCCCGTATCGGTGCCGAGACCGACGGGGATACCGACCGCCAGACACGCCTTGGCGCATTCGATGATGCCCTCGAGCACGACCTCGCCGTTATACTGCTCCATTTCGGTCGCTTTGCTGACGCTGCGGTCAAAGCGGGCATACGGCACCGCGGCGGAGAGCGTTGCTACCTGTGCCGCGCCGCGCTCGCGGAAAAGGCGCAGAATTTCCTCGTCCGGCTTCGCGCCGTGCTCGATCGTATCCACGCCGTTTTCGAGCGCCACGCGCACGCCCTCGGGACTTTCGACATGCGCCGCAACGGGCAGGCCGAGCCTGTGCGCCTCGCCGCACGCCGCGCGGACGTACTCCGGCGGCATTTTCAGCTCGCCCGGCTCGCCCTTTTTCTTTGCATCCAGCACGCCGCCGGTGATCATGAGCTTGATGAGATCGGGTTTTCCCTGCGCGATCTTTCGCACGTCCTCCGCGGCCTGCGCGGCGCTCGTCGCCTCGTAAGCGAGCGAGCCCGCCATATGCCCGCCGGGGACGGAAACGGCCATGTCCGCGGCGAGAATGCGGGGCCCGTCGCACTTACCCGCGGCGATGCGGCCGCGCAGACGCGTATCGATGTCCGCGATGCCGCCGACGGTGCGGATCGTCGTAACGCCGCTCAAAAGCTGCGTTTTGGCGTAGCCCTCGCACATGGCGAGCGCAATGCGCCGCGTGAGCGCCATGGACGTCATGAATTTTACGAGCTTGCGGGGATTGCCCTGCTTTTTGGGGCTGCCGCTCGCGGGCAGATGAACGTGCAGGTTGATGAGGCCCGGCATGAGATATCCGCCTTTCAAATCGACGATCTCAAAGCCGGTGAGATCCGTCCCCTCAGGGACGATATCGAGGATCTTCTCGCCGTCCGTGCGCAGCACCATGCCGCGCTGCGGCTGCATATCCGCGCTGCCGTCGAGCAGCACGCCGTTCGTGTAAGCGTATTTCATCGGTTCCACCTCGCTGTATTTATACGTTATTATATAATATCCCTTTTTCCGTGTTCTGCAAGAACAAAATCGCCGCGGCGTCCGGTCTCGGACGCCGCGGCGGGATCATTAAAGAACTTTCGAGAGGAATGTCTGCGTGCGGGGATTCTGCGGATGGTCGAAAAGCTCGGAGGGCGTGTTCTCCTCGAGGATCGCGCCGCCGTCCATGAAGATGACGCGGCTTGCCACCTCGCGGGCGAAGCCCATCTCGTGCGTCACGACCGCCATGGTCATGCCGTCGGCAGCGAGCTGGCGCATGAGATCGAGCACCTCGCCGACCATTTCGGGGTCGAGCGCGCTCGTCGGCTCGTCAAAGAGCATCACGTCCGGCTCCATGCACAGCGCGCGGACGATCGCAATGCGCTGCTTCTGCCCGCCGGAGAGCATGTTCGGGTACTCGTTCGCCTTGTCCGCAAGGCCGATGCGCTCGAGAAGCTCCATGCCATGCTTTTTCGCCTCGTCCTCGGTTTTGAGCTTGAGCGTGACGGGGGCGAGCGTGATGTTCTGCATCACGGTCTTGTGGGGGAAGAGATTGAAGTGCTGGAACACCATGCCCATTTTCCGCCGGTGGAGGTTGATGTCCACCTTTTTGTCGGTGATGTCCACGCCGCCAAAATAGATATGGCCGGAGGTCGGCGTTTCCAGCAGGTTCAGGCACCGGAGCAGCGTGGATTTGCCGCTGCCGGACGGGCCGATGATCGCCACGACCTCGCCGCGCGCTATGGTGAGCGAGCACTCGTTGAGCGCTGTGACGCCGCCCTTGAATTTCTTTGTTACGTTCTCAACGCGGATGAGTTCAGATCCTGTCGCCACGGCGCATTCTCCTTTCGATCGCTTCGATGGCCTTGCCGGCCGGGTAGTTGATGACGAAGTACACGAGCGCTGCGAGAACGTATGGCGAGAGCGTCTTGTACGTCGTCGTCGCAACGGTCTTGGCGCCCCAGATGAGCTCCGTCATGCCGAGCACCGAGCAGATGGACGATTCCTTCACCATCGTGACGAGCTCGTTGGCGAGCGCGGGGAGAATGTTCTTGATCGCCTGCGGCAGCACGACGAGCTTCATGCTCTGCCACGAGCTGAGACCGAGCGAGCGCGCCGCCTCGTTCTGTCCGCCGTCCACAGCGAGAATGCCCGCGCGGATGATCTCCGCGACATACGCCGAGGAGTTGAGCGCAAGCGCCACCACGCCGGGAATGAAGCGGGAGAGGTCGATGAAGCCCAGGATCACGACCGAGGGGATCTTGATCACGCTGAAAAGGCCGTAGAAAATAATGTAGAGCTGCACCATCATCGGCGTCGAGCGGAACACGGCGATGTATGCGCCGGAGAGATTCCGCACGATCTTGTTGCGGCTCAGACGCATGAGCGCGAGCGCGAGCGCCGGGATGACCGCGAGACCTACCGATATGATCGAGAGCAGCAGCGTATACTCGAGTCCCTGCACGAAGAAGGAAAGATACTTTGGCAGGAAGGAGAAATTGAAGAAGTTCGCCGGGGACATGCCGGCAAACAAGTTGGACCACCACATAATACTATTCCTTGACCTTTTCTGTATTTGGAAGCGGGAGAGATCAACGGCACATATGCGCCCTGCCTGCTTTCACAGACAGGGCGCACACGCTTCAAAGAGAAGGATGTACGGTTTACCCGATCGCCTGATCGCTGAGAGCTTCGGCGTCGGCGATGTACTGCTCGATCTTGCCGTCGGCAATGAGCTTGGCGATCGTGGCGTTGATGGAGGGCAGCAGGCCCTTCGGGTCGCCCTTCTGCACGGCGACGCAGTAGGGGAAGGCTTCGCCGAGGCTCACGTCCGCCACGACGAGATCGCTGTTGGACTTGGCATACTGCTGCGCAACGGCGCCGTCAACAACAATGGCGTCCACCTTGTCGTACACGAGCTGGTTGACGAGGTCGTTCACGCTCGTGAGACCCACGAGATTCGCGCCGGGCATATCGCTGGTGACGAGGTCGGCCTTGGTCGTGCCGGTCTGCGCGCCGACGCTCTTGCCGGAGAAGGACTCAATGCTGGTGTACTCGCCGGCCTTGTCGGCCTTGACGAGGATCATCGGAGGCAGGTCGGTGTAGTAGGGATCGGAGAAATCGGCGGCCTCGAGACGCTCCTCGGTGACCTCGATAGCGGCGAGGACGATGTCGGCGTCGCCCTTCTGCAGGCCGGCCATGAGGCTGTCAAAGTCCATGTTCACGACCTGGAGCTCCTTGCCCATATCCGCGGCGATCGCCTCGGAAACGGAGACGTCGATGCCGACGTACTGCTGCTCGTTCTTGTCGTTCAGAACGATGAACTCATACGGGGGATAGTCGGCGGAGGTCGCCATGACGAGAGTTTTGCTTTCGGACGCAGCGCTGCCGCAGGCAGCGAGGCTCAGCACCATGAGCAGAGCCAGAACGATTGCTGTTACCTTTTTCATTTCTTTTCTTTCCTTTCCTTTCCTTTCCATTCAACGGGAATGAATTTGTTTCAGGTTGGGCATAGTATAATCGTATATTTATACAATGTCAATGGTTTTTAATTCGATTTCTTCCGTTTTTCTGCCTCTGTTTTTGGTGATATTGCTAAAAGCCGGAGGTTCCTATTGCATAAACGGCTTTTATGCAATATAATATGCATCGTTTCCGGGCATTTCCTGCCGCATATGGCAGTTTGGATATGCACAAGAACGGTGAATATGTGAATAATTCAGAGGCGGTATTATGAATTATTATATGAATAGCTTGAATAATTCCTATTTGGCGGTGCATACGGACGCGCTGTGCGCGAACGTTGCCGCCATCGAAAAAACGCTCTCGCCCGGCGCGGAGATCATCCCGGTGCTCAAGTGCGACGCCTATGGACTGTCTCTTTCGCTCACCGCTCCGGCGCTCGCGGCGCTGCCGGGCATCCGCACATTCGCGCTCGCGCATGTGTCCGAGGGTTTGGCGCTGCGCGCGCTCGGCATTGAAAAGGACGCGCTCATTCTCGGAAACCCTCTGCCGCACGCCGTTTCCGACGCCGTGAACGCGCATCTCACGCTCACCGCCGGACGGCTCGGTCTGCTTCCCGCGCTTGCTGCGGCAGCGGAAGCGGCGCAGACGGAAGTGAAAATACAAATCAAGATCGACACCGGTCTCCACCGCGTCGGCGTGACGCCGGGGGACGAGCTCGAGGCGCTTTTAAAAGAGCTCTCCGCCGCCGGAGAGCGTATAAAGCTCGCGGGCGTCTACTCCCATTTTGCCGACACCGCAAAGCCGGAGCTCTGCCGCGCGCAGGCGGAGCTTCTGCTGCGCAGCGCCGAGCAGGTCGAGCGCGCGGGCTTTGCGGTGCCGATGCGCCACATCTGCGACAGCGCCGGGAGCGAGTATTACCCCGAATACCACTTTGACGCCGTGCGTCTCGGGCGGCGGCTCATCATGGACCACCCGACGCAGCCGCGCGGGAATGTGCGCGAATGCGCCTCGTGGCGCAGCTGTATCATGGCCGTCCACCGCCGCCATGCGGGGGAAAAGCTCGGCTACGGCGGGGTGTATACGCTCGATCACGACGCGGATGTCGCCATCGTCGGCGTCGGCTACGGCGACGGGCTCTATCTCCCGCTCGTGGAGATGCACGGCGACATTCTCGTGCGCGGAGAGCGCCGGCCGATGCTCGCGTGCTGCATGGATCAGTGCATGGTGGACGTGACCGGCATGGAGGTCCAGATCGGAGAGGAAGTCACGCTCTTCGGCTTTGACCGCGAGGGTAACGCCCTCCTCTCGCAGGACGTTGCAAACTTCTGCGGCGCGAACGAGGGGTGCGCGCTTACGAGCGCTCTCTCGCCGCGCGTGGAGCGCATTATCGAAAACTAAAGAGCTGACCGCCCGACAGCGTATTGCCGTCGGGCGGATTTTTTGCTATGATGCAGTTAATTATAATTATAGTGTGGGGAGGGCGCGCATATGAAATACGCCGATCTCATTGCCAAGCTGACGCTGGAGGAAAAGGCGGGGCTCACGTCCGGACGGGATTTCTGGCACACGAAGGCCGTGGAACGGCTCGGCATTCCGTCCGAGATGATGACGGACGGGCCGCACGGCCTGCGCAAGCAGGAGAGCGATTCGGACGCGCTGGGCCTTGGCCGCTCCGTTCCGGCGACGTGCTTTCCGACGGCGAGCGCGCTTGCGAACAGCTGGGATGAAACGCTGCTCTCTGCCGTTGGACGCGCGCTCGGAGAGGAGGCCGTGGCGCAGGGCGTCGGCATGGTGCTCGGGCCGGGCGTGAACATCAAGCGCAGCCCGCTCTGCGGGCGGAACTTTGAGTATTTCTCCGAGGACCCGCTGCTCTCCGGCAAGCTCGCCGCGGCGATGATCCGCGGCATACAGAGCACCGGCGTGAGCGCGTGTGTGAAGCACTTTGCCGCAAACTCGCAGGAGCTGCGCCGCATGGCGACCGATTCCGTCATGGACGAGCGGACGCTGCGCGAGATCTATCTTCCGGCGTTTGAGACCGCCATAAAAGAGGGCGGCGTGCGCTCTCTTATGACGGCATATAACCGGCTGAACGGTACTTACTGCAACGAAAATGAGCACCTGCTGCGCGATATCCTCCGCGGCGAGTGGGGCTTTGACGGGCTCGTCGTCTCCGACTGGGGCGGCAATAACGACCGCGTCGCCGCCGTGCGCGCCGGATCGTCGCTCGAAATGCCGGCCTCCAACGGCGAGACCGACCGGCACATCGTCGAGGCCGTACAGAACGGGACGCTCGACGAGGCCCTTCTGGACGAGCAGGTGGATCACGTGCTGGACTTTATTTTTACCGCGCAGAAAGCGCTCGCGTGCGGCGGCGTTTTCGACGGCACGGCGCACCATGCGCTCGCCGCGAAAGCCGCGGCGGAGTCTGCCGTGCTGCTGAAAAACGAAAAGGAATTTCTCCCGCTGCGGCAGGGGGAGCGCGTCGCCGTCATCGGCGATTTTGCCGCCGTGCCGCGCTATCAGGGCGCGGGCAGCTCGCGCGTCAATCCCACGCAGGTGGACGCGCCGCTCGACGCGCTGCGCGCTGCCGGCGTGAACGTCACTGGGTATGAAAAGGGCTTTTTCCGCAGCGGAGCCGCTGCGCCGCGGCTGCTGCGCCGGGCAAGGGCGCTCGCCGCGCGAAGCGATAAGGTGCTGCTCTTCCTCGGTCTGGACGAGGGCAGCGAAACGGAAGGATACGACCGCGAGCATATGCGCCTGCGCGAAAACCAGCTCGACCTTCTGCGCGAGATCGCGGAGGTCAATCCGAACGTCGGCGTCGTGCTGCAGTGCGGCAGTCCGGTGGAGATGACGTGGGATGTGTTCGTCCGCGCGGTGCTGCATCTCTATCTCGGCGGGCAGGCCGTCGGCAGCGCGTGCGCCGCGCTGCTCACGGGCGAGGCGAACCCCAGCGGCAAGCTGGCCGAGACGATGCCCGTCCGACTCGAGGACACGCCCTGCGCGCCGTGGTATCCGGGGCGCGAGGCGACGAGCGAGTACCGCGAGGGGCTGTTCGTCGGCTACCGGTATTATGAAAGCGCGCATAAGCGCGTCAAATATCCGTTCGGCTACGGATTGAGCTATACGGAGTTTTCCTACGCGCCCGGCGAATTTTCGCCCGGCGGCGTGAGCTTCACGGTGAAGAATACCGGAAGCCGCGCCGGGGCGGAGGTCGCGCAGCTCTATGTCCGCCGCAAAACCCCCGGCATGCTGCGCCCTGCGCTCTCGCTCGCGGGCTTTGCGCGCGTGGAACTGCTGCCCGGCGAGGAAAAGACGGTCTTCCTCCCGCTCGGCGAGCGGAGCTTCGCCGTTTGGAGCTGCGCGAAAAACCGGTGGGTCGTGGAAGAGGGCGAGTACGAGCTCTGCGTCGGCGCGTCCTGCCGCGATCTGCGGCTTGTACACACGGTGCATGTTGCCGGCGAAGCGCCCTTCGATGAATACGCCGCGCCGGAATTTGACGTCTACCGCCGCGCGGATGTGCAGCATGTGTCCGACGAGAGCTTCGCCGCGCTGCTCGGGCACGATATCCCGCCCGCGCGCTGGGAAGAGCGCGGCGCGGTGGACTTCAACGACGCCATCTCCCGCGGGAAATATCTCCCCGGCGGTCTTGGCAAAGGGCTGTACAACGCGCTGGAAGCCGCGCGCCGCGTGATGAATCTTGTGGGCAGCAAGGAAAACGCCGGGAATCTCATGTACGTGCTCGATATGCCGTGGCGCAACGCCGCGCGCATGGCGAACGTCTTTTCCGACGATCAGATCAAGGCGCTGCTGAAAGTCGTCAATAAGGAAAAAAACGGTTGGAAGCATTTTCTTGCCGAAACAAAAAAGAAAAGGGCACATAAGCGCGCTTAAATATATAATATTATTATAAAGAAAAAGGCTCTCAGATCACAGATCTGAGAGCCTTTTTCAGCAAAACCCGTTACACTATAAAATAAAGAACGAGGGGGATGCAAAGCACATAGAGCACCGGGTGGACCTTTTTCGCATCGCCGGTCACGACCTTGATGAGCACGTCGGTCAGAACGCCGAGGCAGATCGACGCGGCGATATCGCCGGTGAAGGTGCCGAACATGATCATGACGAACGGGCCAAAGCAGCTTTTGAAGTCGGAGAAATCCAGCTTGGTAAACCCGGAGAGCATGGAGAATCCGACAAAGATCAGAGCAACGCCCGTGACGGAGGTGGGGATCATGAGGAAAAGGGGCGAGAGGAAAACGCAGACGAAGAACAGAATGCTCGTGACAACCGCCGTAAGACCGGTACGGCCGCCCGCCTCCACGCCGATGGTGGATTCAATGAACGTGGAGATCGTCGTGCAGCCGGTCGCCGAGCCGACGACCGTGCCGACGGCATCGACGAGGAACGGCTTTTCAATGTGGGGGAAGTTTCCTTCCTCGTCAAGCATATTCGTCTGCGCTCCCACGGCGATCAAAGCGCCGAAGGTGGCGAAGAAGTCGCTGGTGAACAGAATGAAGATCCAGACGAGAGCGCCGGGAATGTCTGCGAGAAGGGATTTGAAATCATAGCACAGGAAGAGGTTCCCGAGCTCGCTCACATCCGGCAGAGAGAAAACCGACGCCGGCAGCGTGGAAACGCCCATGGGAATGCTGATGACCGTGCCGACGACAATGCCGATGAGGATGGCGCCGCGGACCTTGTACGCCGTAAGAACGCCCATGACGACCATAGTGATCAGCGCAAGGAGGACCGTAGGCTGAGAGAAATCTCCGAGCGCCAGACCGTTTGAAAAAACAGCCAGACCGGTGTTCTTAAAGCCGAGGTACGCAATGAAGAAGCCGACCGCCGTCGGAATGGCGATCTTTAGATTCTTCGGCAGAAGATCGACAACCATTTTCCGAACGCCGAGCACCGTCACCAGAATAAACAGTATGCCCGAGCAGAGAAGAAGCGCCATGGCCCAGCCGAAGGAAAACGCGCCGCTGTTTACGAGACCGCCGAGAATGAAGTTGCTGCCCATCGCCGTGGAAAGGGCAAGCGGAAGATTTGCATAAAGCCCCATAAAGAGGGTAATCGCTCCGCTGACGAGCGCGCACATGACAAGCAGCGCAGATTTGCTGATGACAAGGCCGTTCACGTCCGTGAACACCGGATCGGGGCCGAAGCCGCAGATGGCCGCCGGCTGCACCGCCAGCACATAGGCCATGGTCATAAACGTCGTGATGCCCGCAAGCACCTCGCGCTTCGCCGTGGTGCCGTGTTCCTGAAGTCTGAAGAAGTCTTTTTTCATGTTTTCTCCCTTTTATTCGCTGGTTTTTTCTGTTTCTCTTACTCCACGACCTCGAGGATCGGATCAACGACCTGCTGCTTTACCACGTCGATAAAGCCGCAGTCGGTAATGGCGTATGCGGGAATCGCCGCAAGGCAGATGAAGCTCAGGAACATGAACGGAATAGCGATCTCTGTTCCCATTTCATGGGCAACGCGGTTCAGCTCCTTTTTCTTATCCGCCAGCTCGTCGAGCGAAAGATCGCTCAGCAGGCCGCAGACGGGATACGCGACTTCTGCCGCGATCTCGCCGTTGCGGACGATGACCTGGCCGCCGCCGAGCTCGGCGCAGCGGTTTACCGCCAGGGCCATATCCTCAAAGCTGTCGCCCAGGACGATGATGTTGTGGTTATCGTGGCCGACGGAGGAGGCCATTGCGCCGCCGCGGATGCGGAATCCGCCCATGAACGCCTTGCCGATGTTGCCGTTTTTCCCGTGGCGCTCGACCTGCGCAATATACAGCACGTCCTGCTCCACGTCGCACTGCACCACGCCGTCCACGACCGGAAGCTCCACGTCGCGGCGGCTCGTAAAGGGGATGTAGGACAGCGTGTCCATTACAAGCGCCTTGACCTTCTTTGCCTTGGCCGACACGCGGGTCTTGAAGCTGTCAGCGGTAACCGGCTGGCTCAGGTGAACGGTATTCAGCACGCAGGGATCGTGCTGCGCGGTTTCATAATGCACGAGCAGCTTGCCGTTATCGGTGATCTGGCGGCCGCCGGCAAACGTGGTCAGCACGCGGAAATCTTCCGCTCCGGTGGTGATGTTGATATCCGCGCGGCGGCCGGGAGCGAGACCTCCGATCTCACGGTCAAGATTGAACGCGCGGGCACAGTTGACCGTGACCATCTGAATGGCTTTTACGAAATCCAGCCCCATGCCGAGCGCCGTGCGGAGCGCATCGTCCAGATGGCCGCGCTGCTGCAGATCGACGGTATGGAGGTCGTCGGTGACAATGCTGACCATGGCGGTGTCCAGATGATTTTCCATCACGGTCTTGAGAAGCACCGGCATGTTGCGGGCGGCGCTGCCCTCGCGCATCATGAGATGGCAGCCGTTGCGAAGACGCTCAAAAACGTCTTTCTCGCAGAACCCTTCATGGTCGGTGGAAACGCCGGCCGCCACGCATGCGCTCATGGCCGGGCCGTACATATCCGGAAGATGGCCCTGCAGCGTTTTTCCGGGCATGGAGAGTGTGTCGTCACACGACTCGAGCAGGTCGGGGAAGCCCGCCATAATATAGGGGCCGACACATTCCGACAGGCCGACGGCGTCCGGACGGCGAAGCGCGCGGCGGATGATCTCCGGATTGAAGCGGCCTCCGCTCGTTTCGAGATTGGGGGAAAACGGGACATGGGAAGGAACAACAAAATAGAGCTTGAGGTCGGTCGTTTCCGCTTCCTTCAGGATTGCTTCGATGCCTTCCAGACCGGAAACAACGCCTACCTCGTGGAGGTCGGTCATGATGCCCGTGGTGCCGTGAGAGAGAACCGCTTCCGCAAAGGACCGAATTGCCAGAGAGGAGCTTTCCGGATGGATATGTCCGTCCAGGAATCCCGGAGTCAGGTACTTTCCTTCCGCATCCACAACGCGGGTGTTCTCGCCAACGCAGTAATCAACATCGCCGACGGCCGCGATCGTATCGCCGCAGACGGCCACGCCGCCCTCGTAGATCTCACCGGAGTAAACGTTGACGATCTTTCCGTTCCGAATGACGAGATCGGCCGGGGTTTCGCCTTTGGCGACAGACAGTAGTTTCAGATTCATGCTGTACCTCCAAAATTTTTTGTATTTTGTTGACCCGTTTTATTTCCGGCGGCACGGTATACCGCAGAAAACCAGTTTAGACTTTTACGACCGGAAAACGGTCCGGCAGAACGATGCCCGCACGCTTATAAATGGCTGCGGCCCGTTCACAAGCCTCTTTCAAAATTGCCTCCTCATCAAGCGTCAGGATTTTTCTTTCACGCATGAGCCACTTGCCGTCGCACATCGTGGATTCAATATTGGCCGAATGCATTGCCGTGACCAGCGCGGCAATTTTATCGTTGACCGGCATCATGGATGGTCCGTGCGGATCAATAACGATCAAATCGGCCTTTTTTCCGGCTTCCAGACTGCCATACAGATTTTCATCGAGAAGCGCACGCGCGCCCCACTTCGTCGCCATGCGCAGTATATCCTGTGACGGGACCACCGTCGGATCGAGCCGCCACCCCTTATGAATAAGGCTGGTGAGCCACATTTCATCCACCATGTCCATGTGATTGGAGGACGAAGCGCCGTCTGTGCCGATGGACGGCATCAGTCCCATCTGCAGCATTTTCGGAACGCGGGCAAAACCCAGCACCCGCATGGCCGACGCGGGATTGTGCGAGATCTTCACTTCCCGCTTTTGGAAGAGCTCCAGCTCTTCATCGGTCAGCCAGACCGTGTGTACTGCCAGGAGATTTTTATCCAGCACACCGAGCCGTTCGAGGTGCTTTACCGTCCCCTCGCCCCAGCGCGCATAGGTGTATTCCTTTTCTTCCTTTGCTTCCGCCACGTGCATGTGAATGCCGACGCCGTACTTGTCGGCAAGCTCTTTTGTGCGGACGCAAAGCTCATCGGTGTTGTTGAATATCGTCCGCAGGCCAAACCATACCTGCACGCGCCCGTCAGCGGTATTGTGATATTTTTCGATATCCGCGACCTGCTGCTCAAGCTCCTGCTCCATCGTGCGCTGCCAGATCGGCGGGAGGCCTTCACCGCAGTCCATCACCGACTTGGCGAGCTTTCCGCGCAGGCCGGACTGCTCCGTGGCCCGCGCCATGCCGGAGACGAACTGACCGCCCGGCTCTGCAAACGACGTTACGCCCGAGCGGATCAGCTCCAGGCTCGTCATGAGTGTGGAAACGTAGGAATCCTCCTCCGTCATATTGCTCTCAAAGGGCCACATTCTCTCGTGCAGCCAGCAGATAAAATCCACATCGTCGCCGACACCACGGGATATCTGCTGCGAGGTGTGGACGTGGGTATTCACAAATCCGGGCAGAACATATTTTCCGCGCAGATCGATGACCTCCGCGTCGGGCGAGATCTTCGCCGGATCGACCCGGCCGACCGCCGTGATGCGGTCGTTTTCCACGAGCACCCCGCCGCCGTCAAACACGGTGTCGTTTTGATCCATGGAGACGATATAGCCGTTCTTCAAAAAAGTTTGCATGTTCTTCCTCCATCAACTTGATTCGATCGCAGAAAAATGATATGCTCACGCTACAACCTATAATGGTTTTAGGTTCAAGTCTTTTTTTCTGTTTCCGGAGCTTTTCTGATGTTCCTACAAAACCAATCGACAGTGCCGGAGAAAACTTGGGAGGTTTTATGAAAGAATTTTTGTCGATCGGCGAGCTTGCAAAAATTTTCGACATGGATGTGCAGCTCCTCCGCCACTATGACGCAAAAGGGCTTCTCGTCCCGCAGGTACGCAACAGCGAAAACAGCCGCCGGTTTTATCACTTTGACCAGGTCTATCCGCTCGCCACCATACGATATCTGCGCCGCCTTGGATACCCGCTCGCCCGGATACGGGATTTTCTCCATAACAACGCGCTGCGGGACAATCTTGAAATGCTCTCAGAACAGGCGGAAAAACTTCGCCGCCAATGCGACGAGCTGAACGCTACCATTCAGATCATCCAGCAAAAAGTGGAATTCATCGACCGGGAGCAATCCTCCAGCCAGAGAGGAAAGTTTTCCGTCCGGACGTTTCCGCGCCGCGCCTTTCTGCACATTGGCGATGAGATCAATCTCTTCACGCATGAGCTTTTTTACTTTTATCCTACCGTCGGCTTTTACCGCGGTGAGCGCAAATGGTTCGGCGCTCTGCTTTACGAAGACACCCCCGTGCAGGAATACCGTTTCCCCGAGCTGATGGCGGAGCAGGCTCTCTCCTATATTCCTGCGGGCGAGTATCTCTGCGGCTATCATTACGGACCGTATCTCTCGATTCAGGACTCCATTGATCGTCTTTTCGCGGAAGCGAGCCGCCGGGAGCTGCGCGTGGATGACTGCGTGATCACGCCGAATATCGTCGATCAATGCTGTGAAGGCCATCCGGAAAACTACATTACCGGGCTGGAAGTCCGTATTTTGCCGGAGGAGGGCATAGCGGCGGAAGAGCATCTGATGCCCGGCCCTGTCGGATAAAAAAACGGCCGGAGGCAGTATCACAAACTGCCTCCGGCCATTTTTGCAAATTGATTCACACAAACACAAGCTGCACGAGCAGCATGTAAACGACGGTTCCGGCGACGATGCTCAAAAGCGTATTCCGCCGCCAGACGTGCAGCAGCACGACGACCGCCGCGGCGATGATCTCCGGCAGGGCGTGGCTCGCGCCGGCAAAGTCCATATTCCGCAGGCAGTACACCACGAGCATGCTCATGACCGCGCACGGCAAAAGCTTCCCGAGCCGCAGTATCACGGCGGGCGTCTCCCGGCCGCCGCGGAATACAAGAAACGGCGCGAAGCGGATGAGCGCCGTGACGAGCGCGGAGACCGCGATGAGCAAAACGGCGTGCGTATTCATACGCTCTCGCCGCCCTTCTTCGTCCGGCGCGCGTCGAGCACCAAAAGGCAGCAGAGCATGCCGCCCATCGTCGGCAGCAGGAAGCTGTCCGCGCCGAACAGAAGACGGCAGACGATCGAAACGCCGAGACCGATGAGCGCCGGGGCGTGATTCTTCGTCTCCAGCCACTGCTCGGTGAACACCGTGAGAAAGAGCGCCGTGAGCGAAAAGTCGATGCCGGTCGTATTAAAGTCCAGATACGCGCCCGCAAGCGAGCCGAGCGCCGTGCCGAGCACCCAGTAAAGCTGGTCGAGCAGCGAGATGCGGAAGCACTCCGCGCCGGTGAGATCCTCGCGCGCGGCGACGAGCGAATACGTCTCGTCCGTCAGCGAGAAAATGAGATACGGCGCGTATTTTCCCGCGGCGCGGTAGCGTTCGAGCATGGAAATGCCGTAAAAAAGATGGCGCGCGTTCACGAGCAGCGTGGTAACGGCCGTCGTCAGGAGCGACGCGCCGCCGGTCAGAAGGTCGATGGCCACATACTGCATCGACCCGGCGTAAATAAACGCGCTCATGGCAAGCGCCCAGCCGAGACCGTAGCCGCGCGTGCGCAGCAGTATGCCGAAGCCCGCGCCGAGCACAAGATACCCGGCCATGACCGGGATCGTCGTGCGGACGGACTTTCCCCATTTCTGCAAGGATGTCATCGCAGATCACTTTCCTACTCAGTATGCTGTTAGAATACGATGAAGCAGTCTCTCTGCGCAACGGCAAAAAGAGAGAAATCGCGCCGCCGCGGCACGCTTCCCTGCGGCAAATTGCCCGAGAATAAAGAAAGCGCACCCGAAGGTGCGCCAAAAGCCCCGCAGAACGTCAAAACGCCTCGCAGAGTTTGCGCCCGCAGGCGCAAATGGAGTTTAAATCATTTTTGCCGGCGACATGTGCGTCGGCAAAATCCTTCTCGGCTCGCAAACGTGCGCTCGAAGAGCGTACGCTGCGGCGAGCCGCGATCCCCTCAAACGGAAAAGTCCTGCCCCGCAGGGCTCTCCCATTTGAATATAAAAAAGGCGCACCCGAAGGTGCGCCCCCTCCGCAATGCCGTAGGGGTCAGATTAGAACCTGCACGACTCGGCAGGTGGGTCGCCGCCCGATCGCTTCCGCGCTTCCAACGTCCGGCAAAAAGCCGGGAGGCCTGCAATTCACGGCCGGAGATAGGCGTCCCTTATATCTAATGTGGGTTTAAAATGACCCGGTGAAGTGTGGCTACGAGCACCGCAGAAAGAAAATCTTATTCCTTCTCTTCTTCCGCTTCCATGATCTGCTGGTAATATTCGTACACACGATCCAGCTCGTCATCGTCGTCCACGGAGTCGAAAAGCTCCTCGCCGTTCTCCTCGCGGCTCTTCAGGAAGATGAGACCGTAATCGGGATCGTTCACGTCCATGTTTTCAATGTCTGCCGGGACGAACACGCAGTACGTCTGGCCTTCAAATTCAATAGTATCGAGCAGCTCGAGATCAAACTCGTTGCCGTCCTCGTCGGAGATGGTAATGATATCGCCGCCGAAATCTTCGTTCATGTCAGCACCTCTTTTGTATGGATCCCGTTCGTTTCCTTCGGGTATTTTGATTATACCATGAATGCGGTAAAAATCAAGTGTATCCGCTCGAATGGTTCACGACCCGAAATCTTCGAGCCGCGCGTACAGCTCCTCGCGGCTGTATACGGCGATGCCGCCGGAGAGCGCCGCGCGGTCGGCGCTCGGCAGCGTGTGCACCGCGATGGCCGTGATCTGCCGCGGCAGCGTCCGCTCGTCCGGCGCGAAGATCGCCACGCGCCCGTGGTATTCCCCCAGCGAGCAGTATTCCGCCTTCTTTCCTCCCGAAAGCGCGAACATCGCCGCGCCCGCCGCGGCGCACAGCGCGAGCGACACTGCGCCGATATGACCTGCTTTCATGGCTCTTTTCCTCCGTTTCCCTGCTGCCTTCTCCGCGCAGTATGCCCGAAAATGAACGAATTACCCGTTTTTTCCGTCCTATGGATATACCTGCTTTAAAAAATTTCCATTTCGGATACAATATTTCTCAGAAGTATGGTATAATGATTTATTATTATACGCACATGCTCGACGATTCCGGAGGCAGCTATGGATCAGAAACGCCCCTACAACGATATACCGAACGGCGATACCGCGCCCGTGCCGCCCGTATCCGGCGATACGGTGCCGCTTCCCGCGCCGGGGGAGGGAACGCCCGCGCCGGAGACAGACAAAGCCGCGCCGGAGACAGACAAAGCCGCGCCGGAAAGCGGCGCGCCGTCTCCCGAGACCGCCAAGACCGCCCCGGAGCCGGAGAAAAAGCCGGACGCGAAAAAAGCAAAAAAGAAAGCGCCGCGCGAAAAGCGTTCCCGCGGCATGTCCCGGGGCGCGCGCACCGCGCTCGCCGTCGGCGACGCCGCCATATCCACCGTGGGAGATATGGTGCGGTTCATTGTCCGCATCGTGCTCTCGGTGCTGCTCGTGCTGCTGCTGGGCGGGCTTCTCTTCGCGTGCATTTTCGCCTACTATGTGAAGAATACCCTTACGACCGATCTGAACATCACGCTTGAGGACTACGCCATCTCACTCTCGAGCACGGTCTGGGCCTACGATAACAACGGCCAGACCGTAGAGCTCGCAGTGCTGGCAACGGACGAGAACCGCATCTGGGTCGATTACGACGAGCTGCCGCCGTATCTCGAAAAGGCGGCGGTCGCCATCGAGGACAAGCGCTTCTATGACCACAAGGGCGTGGACTGGTACCGCACGGCGGGCGCGTTCGTCAACATGTTCCTCGGCATGAAAAACGACTTCGGCGGCTCGACGATCACGCAGCAGCTCATCAAAAACGTCACTACGGAAGACGACGTCACCGTGCAGCGAAAGCTCGTGGAGATCTTCCGCGCTCTCGATCTCGAAAAGGAATACACCAAGGAAGAGATCATGGAGTGGTATCTCAACGTCGTCTACTTCGGCGAGGGCGCGAGCGGCGTGCAGATGGCCGCGAACACCTATTTCGGCAAGGATGTGCGCGATCTCACGCTTGCGCAGTGCGCGAGCATCATCGGCATCACGAACAATCCCTCGCGCTACAGCCCTTTCGCCAGCGTGGAGAACAACAAAAAGCGCACCAAGACCATTCTCTACGAGATGTATGACCAGGATTACATCTCCCATGAGGAATATACCGCCGCCGTCGCGGAGGTCGACAACGACGAGCTGCACTTCATCCGCGGCGAAAACGAGGTCTACCAGCAGGAGATCTATTCCTATTATGTGGAAATGGTCATCAAGGACGTGCTGAGCGATCTGCAGTCACGTCTCGGTCTTTCCGAGGCCGCGGCGCGCCAGCTCCTGTACCACGGCGGCTATCAGATCTACGCCTGCGTCGATCCCTTCGTGCAGCAGGTCGTGGACGATATCTATACCGACCCGGACAGCATGCCGCAGCCCTATTACTACAGCAGCCAGCCGCTGCAGTCCGCCTGCATGGTCATCGACCCGTTCACCGGCGAGATCAAGGCCATCGGCGGCGCGATCGGCGAAAAAGACCGCAACTTCGGCTTTAACTACGCCATCGACGCGCACCGGCCCTCCGGCTCCTCGGCAAAGCCGCTCGCGTCCTACGGCCCGGCGATGGATCTCGGCCTTATCACCGAGTCTACGCTCGTGGACGACAGCCCCGATATCCAGCTGCGCGGCACCTACTGGTACCCGCGCAACTCCGGAAGCTCCTACGACGGCATCATCACCATCTGGGACGCGCTGGTGCGCTCGAAGAACACCGTCGCCGCACAGATCATCGATAAGCTCACGCCGAGCGTTTCCTTTGAATACCTCACCGAGCGCATGGGCTTCCAGCTCGTCGAGGCGGACCGGGACTATGCCCCCCTCGCTCTCGGCCAGTTCACCTACGGCGTAACGGTGCGCGAAATGGCGCAGGCATACACCTCTTTCCCGAACGACGGCGAGATGACGTACGCGAGATCGTATTCGCTCATCACCGATTCAAACGGCAACACCGTTCTCGAAAACGGCATGCGCACGAGCCATGTGTTCAGCGTGGACACCGCCCGGTGCATGACCGAAATGCTCGAGGCCGCCGCGTGGTACGGCACGGGCTACGAGGTCTATCTCGGCTACGGCAAAATGCCCGTCGCCGGTAAGACCGGTACGACCTCCGACGACTACGACCGCTGGTTCTGCGGCTTCTCGCCGTACTATGTGACCGCCGTCTGGACCGGCTACGACAGTCCCGCGCCCATGTACTATTCCGGCAACCCCGCCGCGCAGATCTGGCGGCGCATCATGTCGCAGATCAACGAGCCGCTGCCCGTGATCCAGTTCAACGACCCGACGAACCGCGGCTACGACACCGGCATTTTCGGCGATCTTGAAACGACGCCGGAGCCGACGCCCGTGCCGACCGCGACGCCCGCGCCCACGGAGGCGCCGACCCCGGAGCCCACCGCGGAACCGACGCCCGCACCGACGGACGAGCCGCAGCGCATCCCTCTCGCGCCGTCAGCGCCTGAGGAATGAACGGTCTCGTCCCGCACCTTCCCAAAACCTTACCGCCCCGAAGAAAAATCTTCGGGGCGGCTTTCTTTTTCAGGAAGATTTCAGGAAATCGCCGTATAGCAGCACCATCAAAGCAAAGGAGACGCCACCATGAACGGATATACTTTTGAACGGCGGGAGCTCAAATACCGCATCACGGACGCGCAGCGCGCAGCGCTCGAGGCCGCGTTCGATGCGCGGATGGTTCCGGATGAGCATGGCGAGAGCACCATCTGCAATATATATTACGATACGGCCGATTACCGGCTCATCCGCGCCTCGCTCGAAAAGCCGGCGTACAAGGAAAAGCTGCGGCTGCGCAGCTACGGCGTGACCGAGCCGGGCGGCAAGGTGTTTCTCGAGCTGAAAAAGAAATACAAGGGCATTGTGTATAAGCGCCGCATCACGCTGCCGGAGGACGCCGCCGGGGATTTTATCGCCGGACGCGCCCGCTCTGTGAACATACCCATTAAGACAGCCAACAGCCGCAGTGGTTTCCCGCTGCGGCTGTTGGCTGTCGAAAAAGCCTCGCAGAGTTTGCGCCCGCAGGCGCAAATAAAGTTCAAAGC